>Ga0123354_10002365_pt1 | contig 24793 bp, 13 predicted proteins | sample TergutLab28metaG_2_FD_97872 | JGI IMG/M metagenome (GOLD analysis project Ga0123354, IMG submission 97872) | Labiotermes labralis P4 segment gut microbial communities from Petit-Saut dam, French Guiana - Lab288 P4 | ecosystem: Host-associated > Arthropoda: Insects > Digestive system > Gut ...
TGTCCCATGACATTCATTTTAACAGTAACCGTTGTAACAGTATTCTGTTTATAGGTTTTCCCCGGTTCAAGATTGTATTCCAAAGTGTATTTGTCCGCTCCCAGACAATTGAACGAAAACGCTAATAGCAATGCAAATGTTATGCACAAATGTGTAAATAAATGTTTCATAATTTTAATTTTTTTAAGATATTATGGCACAAAGATACATAAAAAATAATTTGTTTTGGCAATACAAAATATTAACTTTGTGGAAAAAATACGTGAATGTTAACTTTGCAGCTTAAAAATCGAATGAAATATACATTAGTTATAAAACCAAAGCGATAGGCACTGCCCATTAGGAACTTTTTTTCAAAACCATAAAAATTGATAAAATAATTATAAAAAAAGATAACTTTTGGTTATTATTTCATAGTACTTTTGCACTTTGAACATCGAAAAATGAATTTTTATAATTATTATTTTCTAATATTATGGTGACATGAAAAAAAGGACAACAGTTTTTTTAATTTTTTTGTTAGGAATCTTGTTATTTTCTGTAAATGCACAGACTCCGATTGCCAATAGCAAACAGATTACAGGTATTGTTGTTGACGAAGCGACAGGAGAACCGGTTATTGGAGCAACCATTGCTACGGAAGATGAGAAGATTGGAACCGTTAGCGATTTTGACGGGAATTTTAAAATTTCCCTGCCGATTAACGAAAGTAAGTTGAAAATCTCCTATTTGGGATATGAAACCCGACATGTGAATCTGGAAGGAAGCCAACAAGTGAAAATTGCACTTCGTCAAGACCAAAAAATACTTTCCGAAGTTGTAGTTGTAGGATATGGCAGTCAAAAGAAAGAGACACTCACCGGAGCAATTGCAACAGTAAGTCCCAAGGAAATACTGCAAAGTCCGACTGCCAATATTAGTAACGCATTGGTAGGTCGTATTCCCGGTATATCTTCCGTCCAATCCAGCGGTGAACCGGGACATGACGCATCTACTATTCGCATCAGGGGTATTGCAACGCTCAATAGTAGCGGATATGATCCATTGATTGTTATTGATGGCATACAATCCACATCTGCTATGTTCAATGCATTGGATGCCAATGAAATCGAAAGCATCAGCGTTTTGAAAGACGCTTCTTCTACCGCTGTCTATGGAGTGAAAGGAGCGAATGGCGTTATCATCGTCACTACTAAAAAAGGGGAAAGCGGGAAGCCTAAAATCAATTTCAATTACCGCTATGGTATCTCTCAGATATCTTCCAAACTTAAAATGTTAGATTCCTATGATTATGCTATCTTCCGCAACGAAGCCATTGATAATGATGGAAATACCAGTCTTAATTACGCAAAATTCACGGATACGGATCTGTGGAAATTCCGCTATAACCGCGACTATACACCAAATGAAGTGGATGCAATGGACTTTTTGACTCCTGATCAAAAAGAAACACTGAAAAATGCACCTGCCCTCTATTATGTGAGTCACGACTTTTTCGATGAACTCTTTGGAGGTTCCGCACCACAGCAGCAGTTCAATGTCAATGTATCGGGTGGAAGTGAAAGAATGCGTTACTTTACTTCTGTGGGATATTATTCGCAAGAGGGTATCTTCCAAAATGCCGATTTCGCCGGGAAAAATGCCAATTCGTTGTACGACAGGTACAACATCCGCACCAATATTGATGTTGATGTTTTCAAAAATTTGGAAATGAGCGTACAATTCGGTGGACAATTTGAAAACACCAGCGGGATTGTCGGACAAAACAATGATACCAGCGAAGGCTCTCGCCGCAAACAAATGCTTGTCATGATATTAGGTTCACCGCCTTTCAGTCCCGGAGGCATTACTTCCGATGGTAAATTGGTCGGCCAACTTGAAAAGTCCACGCATCCATTCAGCGCCAAAGGTGGAGGAGGTGCATCTCCTACTCTCTACTTATTGAACTCGCCCATAATGAAGGAAACCGGTTCGAACTTAAATGTTAACATTATTCTGAAACATAAAATGGATTATTTGACAAAAGGACTTTCCGTTTCAGGAACAGTTGCCTATAACGATACATATCAGAAAGGTACTCTTAATTCCTACACTCCACCCCAATATACAGCATTCAGAAATCCGGAAAATCCTAACGAAATTGTTTATGTTGGCGGCATAACCAGTCCTACCTCAATTAATGACAATACAGGTAATTATAAATGGAATCAGTTGTACTTAGAAGCCAAGTTAAATTACGAGCGTACATTTGGAAAACATGCTGTAACCGGTTTGTTACTATACAATATACAACAAACCAATGACCCTACTTTGATGTATAATACTCCGGCAACGTTTCTGGGATATGCGGGAAGAGTAACCTATATGTATGACACCCGTTATTTGGCAGAAATCAATATCGGATACAACGGATCGGAACAGTTCCCTGATAACAAACGGCTTGGTTTCTTTCCAGCCTATTCTTTGGGATGGATTGTCACCAATGAATCGTTTTTTCCGAAAAATAACTGGATTACTTGGTTGAAAATCAGAAGTTCTTATGGAGAAGTCGGTAACGATAAAATCGGAAGCGAACGATACTTGTATCTTCCGCAACCATGGCTTACAAGTAGTGGATATTACTTCGGAAATACCGATGGTTCCGTATCAGACCCGAGATATGCAGGCGCTTATGAAAGTAGAATCGGAAATCCGAACGTCACTTGGGAACGCGCTCGAAAAATGGATGGTGGGATTGACTTAAACTTATTCAAAGATCGTTTGTCGTTTACAGGCGATTTGTTTAACGAAAAACGCGATAATATCTTGTGGAATTTAAATGGCTCGGTCACTGCCCTCATAGCCACCACATTGTCACCTACTAATATCGGTAAAGTATCCAATAAAGGATATGATCTCTTGATTAACTGGCGAGACAAGATAAGAGATTTCACTTACGGAATTGGTGTAAACGTTTCATACGCCAGAAATGTTATCGAATATGAAGACGAACCTCAATATCCTTACGCCTGGATGAATGAAACCGGATTTTCTCTCGGGCAATATAAAGGTTACAAATACGACGGATTTTACAACAACGAAAGTGAAGCCTACAATCGTCCTTTCGGAACAGACGATAATAATAAAGTACAACCGGGCGACGTTCGCTACATCGACATTAACGGCGACGGTAAAATCGATCAATATGACGTTGTACCTATCGGTTATTCCAATCTGCCGCGGTACACTTTCGGCGGAAACATTAACATGGGATATAAAGACTTCAGCATTGCCGCACTCTTTACCGCCTCATATCAAGGATCCATGCCTATGAGTTCATTTTATATGTTGAATCCGTTTTACCAAACAAACGGCGGCGCACTAGAATTTCAGTACGATGGCAGATGGACACCCGAAAAAGCGGAGCAAGGCATCATGCCGACTTATCCAAGAGCTTCCATGAATAACTACAATACACAAAACGGTAAAAATAGTGACCTTTGGTTACGCTCTTCCCAATTTATCCGCCTGAAAAATTTAGAAATCGGATATGAACTCAAAGGAAAGTTTCTGAAACAACTCGGCGTATCGAATGCTAGAATATACGTGAACGGCAATAATCTGTGCACTTGGGGTTCCAAACTTATTAGCGGATATGATCCTGAACAAATGGACGCTGATGGAGCTGCCGATGGTTATCTGTATCCGCCTACAAAAACATATAATATGGGCGTAAATATTAATTTTTAGTTAATACAGTCATGAAAAAATATTTTTTTATAATAATATGCCTCACTTTTCTCCTTGTTTCATGTGAAAACGATTTGCTTAAAAAACCTTTCGGAAGCGATTTAGATGTTGATAAAGTATTCTCTTCGAGTGAAATAGCGCTATCGGCTATCTCAGAAGCATATTACCGCAGTCTGATGTCGGGCATTACGCTGAAAGGTTCCGGTGATTGGAGCTGTGGATTAAGCGGAGGTACTCTTTCCAATTTATCCGGAGAATTATGCAACAATGGAGCAGCCAACTGGGTAGGCGTTGCCACCATAACGAATGGCGGTTTGAGTGCCGGCAGACCAACCGACGATAACTTCGGATTCAATTACAGCGCTATCAGGCAATGCTATTTGGTAATAGAAAATATAGACAAGGTCCCCGATATGACTGAAGATGAAAAAGCCCGGGTCAAAGGAGAAATGAAAACCTTAATAGCTTACCGTTACGAGGAAATGTTTAAACGTTACGGCGGCGTACCCATTGTTGATAAATCTTTAACATTAGACGACAACATGAAGATTCCGCGCGCTACTTTGCAGGAAGTTTTGGATCACATCATTGAGCTCTGTGACGAAGCTTATCAAGTTTTGCCTGACGCCTATCCCGACAATTTAAAAGGGCGAGTCAGTAAGGGCGTAGCGCTTGCCATCAAAGCCGAAGCGCTGATGTATGCTGCAAGGCCGTTATTCAACAGCGCTGTTCCTTACATGAGTTTAGGCGACAACAACAACTTGATATGCTTTGGGAACTACAGCGATCAACGTTGGAAAGACGCAGCTACGGCTTCAGCGGCAGTGATACAGTGGGCTGAAAACAACAATTACCGGATTATCAATACCGGACATCCATTGGATGATTACGGAACTGCCGTATCCACACCTAATAATTCTGAAGTTCTCCTCGCTTATAAAAGGACCGGAGATGATATCTATTCCTGTAGAACACAAACAGGCGGCGCCCAAGGCATGAGTTATAACCTGCTTCTCCAATATATGAAGGCTGATGGAACGGAACAAACTTGGCCTCCTGACGACGAAGTGCATCCTTATTCGGAATATGCCGCTAAAATAGATGAAATGGAACCCCGTTACAAAGCTTCTGCATGCGCTGCAGGAATCGACCCATGGAATAATCCGAACGACGAAAGTTGGAGGTCATACGTATTATCCGGTATCCCTTCATGGTTCAACAACGGTATTAACTGCGAATATTGTGGACGGAGAGTGAAATTCTTTTATCATTCCGGAACCCGTACGTGGATGGAATTTCCTATTTATCGTTTAGCCGAGTTTTATCTGAACATAGCTGAAGCAGCCAATGAAACAGGCGATACGGATATTGCATTGGATAAACTCAATGTTATCCGTAATAGAGCCGGATTCGGACCTAACAGCGTTACGGAACACGACCCGGATAAATTGCGGAAAATCATCCAACGAGAATGGGCAGTAGAATTTTACGAAGAATGTCACCGCTTGTATGACGTCAAACATTGGAAATTGGAAGATATTGGCAACGGCATTATCGGCGGAGGACAAAAAGGTTTCTTTTACACCTACAATAAAGGACAACCGCCATTTTACGCTGAAAATTATGTTTCTTATTCCGTACAGAAAAGATACGACGGAACTTGGACGCCATACATGTACCTTAATCCGTTTCCTCAAGATGAAGTAAACAAAGGATATTTGATACAAAATCCTGGTTATTAACAAATAAAAAAAATTATGGCAAACAATAGATATATTATAAAAATAATGCTGTATGCTGCGATGATGTTATTGTCCTGCGCAGGAATCTATGCACAGCAAACCGATTCCGCCATATTGGAAACGGATACGACAACTTTAGAGAAAACGCAGGCGTTAGAGCCCGGCATCTATTTCTCTGTAGTAAAAGGACGCTCCTCAGCTGCTGTAACTTCTATTTCGGGAGATTTATTATATAAAACTCCGGAAGCAAATCTTACCAATACGCTCTATGGATTATCAAGCGGTCTGTTGGTTCAACAAGGCACCGGAGAGCCGGGACGGGATGCTGCCGAATTGACGATCCGTGGACTTGGTTCAGTCAATAATGGCTCTTACGCCGTTTTTATAGATGGATTCCAAACAACCGATTCTTATTTTCAATATTTGTTGCCTGCGGAAATAGAAAGTATCTCCATATTGAAAGATGCTGCTGCTCTTACTCCATTCGGAATGATAGGCGCTAACGGCGTTATTTGGATAGAAACCAAAAGAGGAAGAATCGGAAAACCTAAAATAAGAGCGCAATTCCGTACTGGCATGCAACAGTTGCAACACATCACCAAGCCTTTGTCATCTGCCGAATATGCCGCTTTGTACAACGAAGCAATCAGTAACGACAACGGGCGAATTTGGAGCCCTGTTTACTCTTCCAACGACATAAACGCCTATAAAAATGGCGGAATAAATACCGATTGGTACGATGCAACCCTGAAATCATCCACTCCCTTCACAACCACTGATTTAACATTCGATGGCGGAGGGAAAAATGCTCGTTATTTCATCATGCTGGGATATGTCAACAACCAAGGATTTTATGATGTGCAAAACAACGATACCCATGCCAACAGGCAATTGCAACAGTACAACATTCGTTCCAATTTCGATTTCAATATGCTCAATATCTTTGAAGGAAAAGTTAATCTTGGCGGACGAATTGAAGATCGAAAAAGCCCGGCATTCGATGGCGCTTCTCTATGGACAATTCTGGAAAGTTATCCTAACAACATCTATCCTGTACAAAATGCTGACGGAACATGGACTGGAACCGCTGCTTATCCTAATAATCCGGTGGCATCCGTAAGAGAATTAGGCTATTATTCCAGTCACGATCGTTCAATGCAAGCCAACTTTTCGTTGAAGGAAAAATTAGATTTCATCACACAGGGATTGTATCTTTCCCAGGCTGCTTCATTCAGTAACTGGACGGAAGGATCGTATAATGTCACTCGTGATTATGCGCGCTACGACACGAACGGCGTAAATGAAACTACTCATGAAGATAGTAACTACAGTGTGTCTGAGAATGCAGCAAAAAATCAATGGAATCGCAGTCAGTTGCAAATATCCGCCGGTTATAACAGACAATTTGGTAAACATCTGATTAATTCGGCTTTTGATTACCTGCAAAGTTCATATAAAGTTGATGCCAATCAAAACGGTTCGGCGGGAAATCAAATGCAATACAACCGTCAGCACGTTTCGGGACGCATACATTATGAATACGACACGCGCTATACCGGTGAAGTAAGTTTTTCCTATAGCGGAGCGGACGATTTAGTCAAAGGAAATCGTTTCGGCTTTTATCCGGCAATATCGGGCGCATGGATTTTATCGAACGAAACATTCCTGCAACAAAATCCAATCGTCGATTTCCTGAAACTAAGGGCTTCCGTTGGAAAAACAGCTTATAACACATTCGACGAGGCTCAATTCCCCCGATATTTGTATCAACAATATTATGTGTACAGCGGAAGTTTTCTCATGGGAAATAGCGCGCCAAGTAGTAGTAGCGGACTCGTCCCGTCTTATATTGCCATGCCGGGTATCTTTGTGGAAGAAAGTATGAAATACAATATCGGCGTCGATTCAAAATTATTCAAAGGTTTGGATATTACAATTGACGCATTCATGGATAAACGTTCAGGAGTGCTTTATAATGACAATTCCTATCCTGCCGTCATCGGCATCACTCCTCCCATAGAGAATGTCGGAAAAGTGAGTACTCACGGCGTGGAACTTAATCTGGATTATCATGGAACAGCCGGAAAATTCACTTACAGCATAGGAGGCAACCTGACGTATTTGAAAGACAAGATCGACTACATTCCCGAACTTACGCCGCCGTCGCCCACAGCAGCCCTAATGGGTTACAGTATTGGCATTCCAAACGGATATGAATGTGTGGGATTTTATGATATTGCAGATTTCAACGCCGACGGAACGCTCAAGAACGGAATACCTGTTCCTTCTTTCGGAAGCGTACAACCGGGCGACTTGAAGTATAAAGACGTTTCCGGAGATGGAGTCATCGACGAAAGAGACATCGTGAAAATCGGTAAACGGACTTATCCTGGAATGTATTATGCTTTCCATCTGGAAGCCGGTTATGCAGGATTTGATTTCAGGACGCTGTTTCAGGGAGTTGAAGGCAGGGACGTAAATATAGCAAACAGCGCATATTATAAAATACGCGCCTTCGACGGCAACACAAATACCGCCTATAAAATCGCCGAAGGCCGTTGGGCATATTATCCCGAACAAGGGATTGATACCCGTACAACCGCTACTTTCCCGAGACTAACTACAGGATCCAATCAAAACAACTACCAACCCTCTACTTTTTGGATGAAAAATGGGAATTTTCTACGCTTACGCAATATTGAAATCGGATATACTCTCCCGCAACATCTGTTGGATCAATTGAGATTAGCGAGTACACGCCTTTTTGTCAACGGGATGAATCTATTTACGTTTAGTTCCTTATTGAAAGATTATGATCTGGATCCGGAAACACTATCGGGACACCCTGGCGTCAAATCATACAACATAGGTATTAGTATTGATTTTTAAAATGAAATTATCATGAAAAAAATATATTTATTCATAGTCATTTGTCTAATAATCAGCTTAAACGGATGTGATTTCTTAGATACGAGAATAGATTCGAATTTTACCCAGGAAAACATTGATTCGGACTATTCCAAATTAAAAAACATCGGATATGCTCCCTATACTTTCCTCCAAAACGGTTTTACTGTCGTGGATGGAAATACGATTGCTGCCGCCATATCTGATGAAGCGGAACAAACTTCAACCGCTTCTTTCACACAATTTTTCAATAATGGAAGCTGGAACGCCTACTATAATCCGATGGACATCTACGCATCGACCTATATGGCTATCCGTGCCGCCAACTACTTTTTGGAATACTCGGCTGACTATAAGGAAAAATTAGCATTGAACAGGGATACGCTTTCTGACAGCGGAACCGCATATCACAGAGACGTTGACGACATCGGATGGATGCGTGCGGAAGTACATATTCTGAGGGCGTATTTTTATTTTGAACTGATTAAACGGTACGGAGGCGTTCCTTTAGTAAAGCAAACGCTTTCTACCGGCGATAACTTGGATATACTTCGTACAAATTACGATGATATAGTTGAATTTATTGTTACGGAAATAGATGAAAATAAAGACCAACTGCAAGCCAATTGGAAACAGTATGACAATAGCCGTGACGGACGGATTGACTTAGGCATGGCGCTTGCGCTCAAATCGCGCATATTGCTCTACGCGGCCAGTCCTTTACACAATGAAAGCAACGATATCGCCAAATGGGAAAAAGCTGCCGAAGCAGCCTACGATGTTATCAATTTAAACCGTTATATATTAAATGATAGTTACCGCGACCTGTTCTTGGAAACCAATAGCGCCACAAGTAACGAAGTGATTTGGGCTATCCGTTGCGGAAGTTCTAATGGATTGGAAAAGGCAAATTATCCTGTCGGAACGGGAGGAGGGAATAGTGGTACAACGCCATCGCAGAATTTAGTTGCTGACTATGAATACATCGGAGCTCCCGATCCGAATGATCCGTATGCAAACAGAGATCCTCGCTTAACTGCTTCTGTTGTGACCAATAATAGTACATGGACGGGGCGCACCATTGAAATTTGGCCGGGAGGAAAAGATTCGTACGCTAATATCAACTCATCACGCACGGGATATTACCTGGAAAAATTTTTGACGGATAATATGGATTTGCTTCATAACGCAACAAGTATCCATAACTGGATAGTATTTCGGTATGCTGAAGTTTTGCTCAACTACGCCGAAGCGATGAATGAAGCGTACGGTCCGGACAATAACAATGGATACGGCCTCACTGCCCGTGAAGCTGTCAATCTGGTCAGAAACAGGACAAGCGTAAACATGCCGCCGATAGATGTTACCACCAGTGACCAAGCAGCCATGCGGAAAAAAATCAAGCACGAACGGAGAATTGAATTGGTATTCGAAGACCATCGTTATTGGGATCTTATCCGTTGGAAAGATGCCGAAGCGGAGTTGAATAAGCCACTCATGGGAGTCAGAGCAACAAAAATCGGCGATAACAGTTTCTCCTACGAAGAATTTAATGTAGAAAACAGGAAATTCATCGCTCCTAAAATGTATTATTTTCCCATACCTAACAACGAAATCCAGAAATCCAACGGAATACTGATTCAAAATCCGGGATGGGAATGATTAATTATTAATTATTAATTTAAAAATTATGAAAAAGATAGGAAATAAAATAGGACTGTTGGCAAGCTTTGTCTTTACAGTGGGATTGTTATTTTCCTGCGGAAAAGATGACAGTAAAGAAGAATGGGGTTTCGCCAAAGTGTATATGCCACAGGCAGCTTTGACCGATGGCGGCATCACCAACAACTACCCCGTGCCTTTCAATAGCTCAAATGGAACACAGAATTACGAAATAGACTCATTGAATAATTTGTTGCACATCACTTTGGGCGTATATCGTTCGGGATTGCAAACCTTGGAATCTTTCAGCGTGAAAGTAGCCATTGATGAAGTAGCGACAGCAACGGCTGTAGCCAATACCGACAAAAGCGCCGAATTACCGCAAGACTGCTACACGATTCCAAATGAAGCCACTGTGCCCGACGGTGGACGGCAGGCAATTTTTATGCTGACAATCGATTTGAACAAGTTGATAAGCGAGCATGGAGAACTTGGGAAAAAACAACTCATTCTTGTCGTAGGAATCTCTGATCCGACTAAATACGAGCTAAATGAAGCGTTGGCAAAAACTACGGTAATCATTGATGCTTCTCATTTCATGCCTACTCCTCCTCCGCAATACGGCCCTGAATTGGTTGACGGCGGAGACTTCGAAGGTTATGATCTTACTCAAAAATGGATGTGTATCAAACAATTGACAGCCGATACCGACGATAACATTGCCACTATTGAAGTCGGACGGTTGAAAATAATGTATCCGACCCCAATTAGGTGCGGTATAGCCGTTTGTCAACAGGTCGTGTTGGAAGGTGGAAAAGAATATGCTTTCTCGGTAGATCTGTCTATGTCGGGACAAAGCGAATCAGGCGGAACCTTCCAGTTCCTCACGCTTATTTCTCCTACTATACCACCTGAAAATGGCAATATTAGCAGCGTAGGAACCTTTTCCGCCGACGGAAACTTCTATGCATGGATGGGTACTTACGCCAACAACAATGCAGGAAATATCTACCGTACTACCTCCGGTGGAACACTCCCAATGATAGACGGAATCTACACCAATATGAGTATGGGAAGATTTCTCGCTCCCCTTTCTTATACAGGCAAACCTGTTTACGTTATTTTCGCATTCTTCAGTAGCGATGCTGCCGGAAATGCCGGTACGATCCTGATAGATAACGTATCACTCAAAGAATATATTGAGGAATGAAAATAAAGTGTTATAAATATATGATTAAAATAAAATGAAAAGAAAAATGATTTTATTACCAACTGTACTATATGGATTGTTGTTGGTTTCATTGGCTTGCGGTAAAACCGGAAATGAAGTCATACCGCCAGCGCCCGATGCAAATGGTCTGAAAAACGAATGGAATTTGGTTTTCGAAGACGATTTTGATAGTTCTGCAATTAATACTGCCGAATGGAGCATGTATAACAGCGCCGGCAACGCCGGCAACGGACTGCGCAGGCCTGAAGCTTTTTCTGTAGAAAACGGCTCATTAGTCGTTACCGCACAAATGAAAGACGGTCAGCTTGTTTCGGGTGGAATGTCGAACCGGAGAAATTATCTGTATGGTCGTTTTGAGTTTCGTGTTCGCACTGAAGCAGACTCCAGTCAAGCTACCAGCGGTGTAGTCCTTACATGGCCGCAAAGTGGAAATTGGCCGACCGATGGAGAGCTCGATATTTACGAAACATCCACCGGAGCATCCCGCGACCCTTTCCATACATTCATTCATTATGGCGCCTCTAACAGTCAATTGCACTATATACACGATGCTGACGGTAAAGAATGGCACACTATAATGTGCGAATGGTTACCTGACAAACTGACTATTTTCCGCGACGGAGTTCAAGTATATACAGTGGATGTGGTGTATGCAATTCCTCAAGTACCTCATCACCTTTGTATCCAATTAGATGCGCTTAAGACAACAATGACAGGAGTTGTAAAAATGTACGTCGATTGGGTGAAAATTTATCAACAGCAACAATAATCAAATTATGAAGAAGATTAGTCATTTATTGCGCTTTTTGCTTATAATCATATTTGGAATAGGGAATAGTATGTTAAGCGCTCAAAACGAACCATACATTGGTGCACAAATCATCATTGAGCCGGGGCAATCTCCAGAACAAATCGAAACATGGTTTCGCCTGCTCAACGAAAACGGTATGAATGTCTGTTGCATCCGGATGTTTGAAGATTTTATGAAAACAGAAAAAGGGGAGTGGGATTTTTCTTTGTTCGATCATGCCTTCAAGGCAGCTGAAAAATACGATATCAAAGTTTTCGCCACATTATTTCCTTCTTCTCCAAACAATCCCGTCGGTGGGTTTAAGTTTCCGGAAAGTGAAGAACATCTGAAACAGATAGCCAATTATATAGGACAAGTCGTTCCTCATTTCAAAACATTTCCGGCTATGTATGCATGGGTACTCATCAATGAACCCGGTACCGGAGGAATCATTCCTCAAAACGTATTTGCAAAAGAACAATTCAAAGCGTGGAAAATCAATCAGCCCCCTACTTCATACAACAGCAAAAATTACTCTTTGTTGGTTAATTTCGATAATAAAAAGTTTTTAGTGGACTACAATACGTGGTATCTGGATTGGCTTGCCAAAGAAGTCAAAAAATATGATACAGAAAGAGAAATTCATGTAAATAATCATGCCATTTTCAGCAATATAGCCGAATATGATTTTCCTGCATGGAGAAAGTTTCTCACATCATTGGGAGGTTCAGCGCATCCGAGTTGGCATTTCAACTACTTCGATCGCTCGCAATATGTGATGGCGATGGCGGCGAATTGTGAAATCATTCGTTCAGGAGCAGGAAGTTTACCATTTTGGATTACCGAATTACAAGGAGGAAACAATACATATAGTGGAATAAACGCCTTTTGCCCTACTGCCAAAGAAATCACGCAGTGGTTGTGGACTTGTATCGGAGCTAATGCACAAGGCATTATTTTTTGGTGTTTCAATCCACGATCCATTGGAGAAGAGGCAGGAGAATGGGCATTGCTGGATTTTCAAAATAATCCGTCAGACCGATTATTATCTGCACGGAACGTCATCCGAACGCTTGCTTCACACAAACAACTGTTCAGTCATGCTAAAATTCTGCCCTCTCCTATCCATATTCTTTACACAAGGGAATCACTGTGGGTGGAAAAACAAGTACAGTATGGAAACGCCTCCGACAACAACTACGAAGGACGATGTCCCGGTGGAGTAATAAAATCCGCAACCGCTTTTTTTGAAATCTTATCTGAAAACGGTATTAAAAGCAGTTTCAGTGAAATCAACGAATTTGACTGGAGTAAAGATGATTACACAGGAGAATGTATCATCCTTTCGCAGCAAATATCCATACCTTCCTGCAATTGGAAAGATCTGGAACATTTTGTTCGAACGGGTGGAAAATTGATTATCGAAGGTCTGACAGCCTTTTACGACGAAAATATGCTGAATCTGAATAGCATCGGTTCTCCGCTGCATGAAGTCTTTGGAGGCACCCTGAGCGAAGTGATATGTACGCCCGGCGATTTCGATATTCCGTATGGAAACACCTTGATGCCTGTGCACCTTTGGAAAAGCTACATCCATTGCACCACCGGAATTCCGCTGGCAACAGACGGCACTCATACGCTTGCCATTCGTAATCAATACGGAAAAGGCAGTGTTGTATGGTTGCCTGTTTTAGCCGCCTTGGGAGCCGAACGAAGTAAAAACAAGACGCCGCTATCGAATTTCCTAAGGGAAGAATTACAAGAACAAATCCGGCAGTTTCCTTTCATCTTCACGGCACATCAGGAAGGGGTATTCATGCAAACGTTACAAGCAGACGACAGCTACATCAGCATTGTCATTAATAAAGACAAACAATCCAAAGAAATAGGATTAACCGATCATTCTTTTAATCCGGTTGTATTATTTTCCGATTCAAAAGCAAAAATTTCGAAAAAAAATATTAATATTGCACCGGAAGGAACAATAGTTATTCAGTGGAAATAAATGTTGGATATCATGAGAAATTATAATTAGAAATTATGAATAGAAGAGTTTTTGTAAAAAATGCCGGAATGGTTGGATTAGCAGCGAGCTTTCCATTAACAGGCATAGCTTCCGAAAAAAAACAACAAGCAAATCAATTGGGTAATTGGAATATTCCTTACGACGACAGTTGGGATGTCATTGTTGTTGGCGGAGGACCTTCGGGATGTGCAGCCGCCGTTGCTGCTGCCCGCGAAGGAGCTAAGACGCTGTTGATAGAAGCCATGGGCGTTTTGGGTGGCATGGGAACCGCCGGTCTGGTACCGGCGTGGTGTCCGTTTTCCGACGGAGAAAAAATTATTTACAAAGGCATTGCAGAAAAAGTTTTTTTGGAATCCAAAAAAGGAATGCCTCAAATTCCTGAGAACAAGTTGGATTGGGTACCTATTAACGTGGAATACCTAAAAGTAGTTTATGATAATTTAATGAAAGAATATGGCGTCAAAGTATTGTTTTTTTCCAGATTAGCAGCAGTGAACATGAAAACGAGCGGTACGATTGAGTCCATTCTGGTAGCCAATAAAGCCGGTCTGAATACTTTCAAAGCCAAAGTGTATGTTGATTGTACAGGCGACGCCGATTTGTCCGCATGGGCGGGAGCCAGTGTCTTTATCGGCAATAGCAACGGTGAAACGCAAAAGCCGTCTTTCTGCTTTACTTTTGCTAATGTCAACGAAGAAGCGTTCAACAAGGCGCCGAAACTGCACTATACCAATAAGGAAAGTCTGATTTACAAAATCCTTGCATCCAAAGAATATCCTTTGATTATCGACGACCATGTGTTTAATCCGATGATTGCGCCCGGTATTGTCCAATTCAATATCGGTCATTTGAAAGGTTTCAATTTACTCAACTCTGATGACTTGACGGAGGCTATGTTCCGCGGACGGCAAATGGTTATTCAATACCATGAAGCATTTAAAAAATACATGCCCGAAATCTACGGCGATTCTTTTATTGTTAACACTTGCAGTCTGCTGAGCATTCGTGAAACGCGCCGGATAGAAGGCGATTATATTTTTACCATCGATGATTGGCTGGCGCGTAAAGACTTTGACGACAGTATCGGACGAAACTGTTATTACATTGATGTTCACATCGGAAATTCAATGAACGACGGGCGATACGAGCACTACAAAAAAGGCGAAACACATGGCATTCCTTACAGAGTACTGACCCCAAAAGGACTAAGCAATGTAATGGTAGCCGGGCGATCAATTTCTGCCGACTCTCTGGCTTCCGGTGCACTCCGCGTCATGCCGCCTTGTCTTGTTACCGGAGAAGCTGCCGGATTAGCCGCAGCATTGGCTTCCAAACAAGACGACCATAATGTGCACAATGTTGATATTTCCTTATTACGTAAGCGGTTAAAAGAAGAAGGACAAAATATTTAATCGAGAATTGAGAATTAATGATTCTCAATTCTCAATTTTCAATTCTCATGAAACATGTGAATGCAGTCGTAGTTGGCGCCGGTGCGGGTGGAGGAATAGTCGCAAAAGAACTTGCCGTAAACGGTTTTTCCGTTATCCTTTTTGAAAGAGGCGAATGGCCTGACTATGACAAATATATTAACGACGAACTGATTTCCCAGCGAGTACAAGCCTTAGGCAACGCTTTTGGTCCGGATTGGGTGCGTCAACCACGCGTCATCATACATCCCGATGGGCAACGTGAAACCATTTATCCCAACGACGGGCGCTATGGACATAATGCCGCCTGCGTTGGCTCAGGAACAGTAAGTTACGGCGCTATGGGGTGGCGTTTAATGCCCGAAGATTTCCGCCTGAAAAGTATTTACGGAGCAGTAGAAGGTTCTACGCTTGAAGATTGGCCTATCACTTACGATGAATTGGAACCCTATTATGTCAAGGCGGAGTGGGAAGTCGGTGTTTCCGGCGATGAAACCAATCCTTTTGCAGGTCCCAGAAGCAAGCCCTATCCGATGCCGCCTTTTGAACAAAACAGAGAAGGCAAAGTACTGTTCGAGACCTGCAAACGCATAGGACTACATCCTTTCCCAATTCCCATGCTGAGAAATTCAGTACCATACAATGGCAGAGCCGGATGTCTTCGCAACCATACTTGTTGCGGTTATGCTTGTCCATGTGATGCAAAGAATGGTAGCCATAACACCGTGATACCGGTCGCCATGCGAACGGGAAACTGCCAGGTAAAAACTAACAGCATCGTGGCCGAAATCATAATAGATGACCATGGCGTCGCCAAAGGCGTAAAATATTTTGACGAGAAAGGCAAAGGGAGAACTCAGACAGCTGACATTGTCGTTGTTGCCGGTGCGGCAACCGAAACAGCCCGTTTGTTGCTGAATTCCAAATCCAAATTACATCCCAACGGTGCAGGCAACAACAATGATTGGGTAGGACGCAATTTACAAGCACATGCTTATGTAAGCGCTTGTGGAATATTCAATTATGACATCCTCGATCACGCAGGACCGGGAGCTACAATGGCAATCTGCGATTTCAACCATCACAATCCGGGAATTGTGGGAGGAGGTATGTTGGCAAACGAATTTTTCCTCTTACCTTACGATTTTTCAAGATTTCGTCCGGCGGGAAAACCGCGATGGGGAAAAGAACATAAACGTTTCCAACGTGAAATGTATTACCGTATATCAAGGCTCGTCGGACCGGTACAAGAAATGCCTGTGTTCGAATCGAGATGTACAGTCGATCCTTCCGTAAAAGACTATTGGGGCATTCCCGTAGTTGCCCTTTCCGGAGGCCGTCATCCGTTAGATGTGGAGAACGGTTGTTTTCTTGCTACCAAAGCCGAAGAAATATTAAAAGAAGCCGGAGCGTTGAAAACATGGATCAATATTCCGGGATTATCTACTGTTCCCAGTGGCGGACAACATCAAGCTGGCACATGCCGGATGGGAAATGATTCCAAAACATCGGTAGTGAACAAGCATTGCCAGATACATGATATCGACAATTTATTTATTGCAGACGGTAGCGTACTGGTAACCAACGGAGGTTTCAATCCGGCGCTTACAATCATGGCAACAGCATTCAGAACAGGAGATTACATCGTAAAAAATTTTAAACCTTGAAGAATAACATACATAGAAATGTCTTTATTTCTCTGATTATTTGCCTTTATCTAATCTGCGGAACGGGTAAAATCTGTGCGAATACTTTCAGATTCAAGCAATTGACTATCAAAGACGGTTTATCTGATGGCTCCGTCACTTGTCTCTTGCAGGATAAAAAAGGATTTATTTGGATAGGAACTTCCGACGGATTAAATAAATATGACGGCTACCAAATATCGGTTTACAAACATAATCCGCAACAGGCAAATTCCATTGGAAGCAATTTCATTCGTTGCCTGTACGAAGATTCGAAAAATAATCTGTGGATCGGTTTAAAAAGCGGAGGCCTCAGCAGAATGGATTTGACTACCGGACGAATCACTACATTCAGGCACGAAAAGCAATCCAACAGTTTAAGTTACAACGACGTATCAGGAATTATCGAAGACAGAAACGGAAATTTATGGATTGCTGTTGACCGCGGCGGCTTGGACATGTTCGATCCTCATACTAATACTTTCACAAACTATCCTCCGAAATACCCATCGGGAGAATTACTTAACAATGCAATGACAGGCATTGCCTTAGATGCACATGATACGATTTGGCTTTCCTCATGGGGAGGAGGAATTTATTGTTTTGATATGAAAACAAAAACATTCGGCATCCATCCCCGGTGGGAAAATAATGCCTATACCAAAAATATTTTCGATATACACATCGACAGCAAAGGCATTGTATGGATTGCTTCGGGAGAAAACGGAATATATGCATTAGACCCTGAGAAAAACACTTGCCGACAATATTCCTGTACGAGTTCCTCCGTCCATTCTACTTTTGAAGACAGTGAGGGAAACTTGTGGATTGCTACAGCTAAAGGTGGTATCAACATTTTGGATACAAATAACGGCAAATTCAGTTATATTGTTGCTGATGAAGTTTCAAACAACGGACTCTTGTCAAACCTGATCAATTGCGTCTATCAGGACCGCACTGGAAACATATGGGTAGGAACATCTGCCGGCGTTAATTTTTATAGCCCCCTAATTTCGCAGTTCAGTTGGATTCGTAAGGATGGCAAATATCCTGTTTCCCTTTCCGGCGAAGAAGTATATGCCCTTTTGAAAGATCGCCGCAACAATATCTGGGTAGGAGGAATCAACTGTATAGACAAGATAAATCCTAACCGGAATGCTATCAAAAAATGCATTATACAACCTGTAGATCAGTCACATCCTTTTAATATTTTCCAATCTTTCTGCGAAGCTAAAAATGGTATTATTTGGATTGGCACTTATACAAAATATCTTATAAAATACGATCCTGTTGCAGACAGATTTTATCAGATTGAAATTCCTTCTCCTTTGAAGTTGAACGTATCCTACCGTAATGTGTATGGTATTTACGAAGATTGGGATCATACGCTCTGGCTGTCAACCGAACTGGGAGCTATCAATTATAATCCATCAACAGGTGTTTTCGCGCCTTTATTCGAAAGCCGGCAAATCATCTATCCCGAAGAAAAAACCCATGTCATATACCGAGACAGGGATCTTGAACTGTGGGTAGGAACAGAAGCCGGATTGCGGCGTTATACCCGTGATATGAAAATCATAGAAACATATACACAAAACGATAGCCTGACGTCTCTCACCAATAATTTCATCACCGCTATACACGAAGACAAGGAAGGAATATTGTGGATCGGTACGATGGGCGGACTTCATCGGTTCGATAAGAAAGAGAAGAAATTCGAACTGATCAAGCGTCCCGATATTAATTATGGAGACCCTGTTTTTGGACTTTGCGAAGATAAAGCAGGCATTCTATGGATGACTACAACTACGGGAATCATTAAGTTTAACCCCAAAGACCGATCGTTTTATCTCTACGACGAATCGGATGGACTTCAGAATAAAGGATTTCACAAAGGTGCTTTCTTTCAATCCGATGATGGAGAATTACTGTTCGGCGGGAAAGACGGATTCAACGCTTTTTACCCTGAAAAGCTAAAAATAAACGAGCAAAAACCGCCTGTTGTTATCACAGATTTCCAAATATTTAACCGGTCCATACTCCCTGAAGAAAAAGGAATACTGACCCGATTGATCAGTGAAACAGATAAAATCAAAATCAAACATTCCCAATCGGTTATTTCTTTCCAATTCGCAGCTCTTAATTTCGTTTCGCCATCCAAAAACCGTTACCGATACAAAATGGAAGGATTCGATCAAAACTGGATATCAACTAATCCGGGACAACGTTTCGTTACCTATACCAACCTGAATCCAGGGAAATATACTTTCTTTGTAAAAGCTTCCAACAACGATGGCGTCTGGAACGAAAATCCCGTTTCACTGCGTATCACCATACAACCGCCATTTTGGAAAACAGGATATGCGTATGCATTATATCTCATCCTTTTATGCGGATTAATTTATCTGCTGTTTTCTTATTTCATGATTCGAGAACGGGATAAGAACAACTTAAAAATCGCCAAACTCGAAGCACAAAAAATCCGCGAAATCGACGATATGAAATTCAATCTGTTCACCAATATATCGCACGAATTCAGGACGCCTCTTTCACTAATATTGGGCCCTTTAACACAAATTATAGAAAAAAAAAATTACAAGCAGGAAGATGAAAATTTATTTATGCTGATGTTCCGAAACAGCCATCGATTACTTCGATTGATCAATCAGTTGCTGGATTTCCAGAAAATTGAGGCAGGAAAACTTGAATTGAATATGAAATATGACGACATCATCCGTTTCATCACAGACCTGACATCAACTTTTACTTTTTATGCAGAAGAAAAAAATATACAGTACATAACGACTTCTAGTATTGTCAATTCATGGGTAAACTTCGATCCGGACAAATTGGATAAAATTCTTTATAATTTGATATCAAACGCTTTACAATATACGCCGGAAGGAGGGAAAATAGAGGTTCACCTCTCGGAAACCATCGAAGACAACAAAAAATACATACAAATCCAGGTTTCCGATACCGGTATCGGTATTGCCGTAGAAGAAAAGGAAAAACTCTTCATAGCTTTTTATCAAGGTAAACGAAGAAAAATGTTAAGAGATGAAGGCTCCGGCATCGGACTGGCTTTGACAAAAGAGTTGGTGGATCTTTACCATGGGAAAATACATGTGGAAAGCAACGTCGGGCAAGGCGCCGTTTTTACGGTATTATTGCCTGTAAATGAACAAAAACCGAAAAAAGAAGTATTGTCTATTTTCAATCATTCCAATATAAAAGAACAGAGTGAACAAAAATTGTTTCCCGAAACGGAGGTTATGTCTTCCTCCAACTTGATATTAATTGTTGAAGACAACGCCGACATGCGCATGTATCTCGAAAGAATCCTGTCAGACCAGTTCAAAATACTCATCGCCAAAGATGGGGAAGAAGCTCTGGGTATAGCGACCGAATATATCCCCGATCTGATCATCAGCGATATTATGATGCCCGTTATGGACGGACTGGAATTACTTAAAACATTGAGGAAAAATGAATATACCAATCATATTCCGATCATTCTCCTGACAGCTAAATACACCGAATCTTATGTGCTGGAAGGATACAAAACAGGAGCAGACGATTATATCACCAAACCATTTTCTGAAGAATTGCTCAGAATCAGGATAGAAAACATTTTGTCGTCACGAAAAAAAATGTGGGAGCAATACAAACAGTCCAAAGACATACGCGAATACGAAGAAAAACTTTCGGAAAATCCTCAAAAACAAATTTTTGTAAAGAAAATAAATGAAATAATTACCAAACATATAGCCAATCCTGAGCTTGGAATAGAAATGTTAGCCGGTGAATTGAATATGAGTCTCAATCAACTGTTTCGAAAAATGAAGGCATTGATGGATGCAACTCCTTACAGTATTATTCTGCAGGTGAGGATGACCCAGGCGGCAAAGTTGATGGAAGAAGGTGAACTGAATGTTTCGGAAATCGCTTTCGCCGTAGGATATCAGGAATTATCCAACTTCAGCAGGACGTTCAAAAAATATTACAATATATCACCCCGCGAATACCATAAAAAAAGTGACAAACAACATACAAGCACACATTTTAATATATGAAAAAGAAAAAAATATTTATTCAATTAAGCCTGATGATGTTCATGCAATATTTCATCTTTGCGGTATGGTGGGTGCCTTTTGCCGCTTATCTGGGGAATACTTTGACGATGGTACAGGCAACCTTTATTCTTTCTTCCATGGCAATTGGATCGATGGCTTCGCCTTTCGTGGGTTCAATTGCCGATAAACGTTTTGCTTCTCAAAAAGTGTTGGCGACGCTTAATCTGCTCACTGCCGTATTCTTGTTTCTCACTATCTATCAGACTTCTTTTGCAGGAAAGTTGATCTCCGTTTTGCTGGTAATGTTGTGCTATATGCCGACGCAAAGTTTGACAAGCTCGATATCAATGACGCATGCTCCCGCCGAACTTTTTCCGCGAGTTCGTCTCATGGGTACTATTGGTTGGGTAGCTTCGGGTATTTTCAGTTTACTGGCTTTGCGCGTGTTGAAAATGGAATCGTTCGACGGAACTGTTTACCCGCTTTATTGCGGCGTTGCCGCCGGTTTGCTTGCAGCTTTGCTGAACTTGTTCTTGCCCGACACGCCACCTGTAGGCAATAAAACGGAAAAAATATCAATTAAAGATATGCTTGGATTGAAAACTTTGTCGCTGCTGAAAAACAAAAATTTCAATATTTTTATCCTGCTTTCTGTACTTGCAATCATTCCCTTTACTCTGTATCATCTTTTTGGCTCGCTGATTTTTGCCGACAAAGATGTAAAATACATCACGCTTACCATGAATTGCGGACAAATTGCAGAAATCCTTTTCCTTTTCCTGACTACCGGAATATTGATAAAATATGGGATTAAAAAATCCTTGCTGTTCGGTTTGGCAGCCATGCTTGTTCGTTATGCCGCTTTCTGGTTTGGCGCCGTGTTTGAACAGCAATGGCTGTACGGCTACGGATTGGGAATTATTGTCCACGGCTTGATATTCGGCTTGTTTTTCGTTGGCGGACAGGTATATGCCGATAAGATAGCGCCCGAATCCCTGCGGGGACACGTACAAGGATTCTTGTTCTTCATTATTTGGGGAGTGGGATACTTGATAGGCACGCTTTTAAATGGCTTCTTAATAAACAGTTTTCGTAACGGAAGCGGATGTGATTGGTCTGTCCTGTTTGGTGTCCAAACTGCATTTACTTTCGTCATTATCGTGTTATTTGTCCTGTTGTTTAAACCTGACCGGAAATCGAAATCACAAAATTAAATATGAATTGTATGGAAAACTTGAAAGTAGGAATTATTGGCTTAGGGCTGATAGGAAAACAACATGTGGAAGCGGTTGCCCGCATACCGGGAGTGGAATTAGCCGCCATTACGGAATATGATTCCGAATTATTGTCGGCACAGCAGCGCTATCTGAGCGTAAAAGCCTATTCTGATTATAAATCCATGATTGATAACGAAAAATTAGACGTTATCCACAACTGCACGCCCAACCTATTGCATTTCAAAATTAACAGGGCAGTCTTGGAAAAGGGTATCCATGTTTATAGCGAAAAACCATTGGCTCTCAGTATAGAACAAGGGATGGAACTAACGCATCTGGCACAAGCGAAAGGCTTGGCAAACGGCGTGAATTTCAACTATCGCAATAACGCCATGGTACAGGATATGAAATCCCGTATGCAGAAAAAAGACACCGGATGTTGCCTGATTATACACGGACATTATTTACAGGACTGGCTGTTGTATAACACCGATTCCAACTGGCGGTTAAGCGCTAAAGAAGGCGGAAGTAGCAGGGCTTTGGCAGATATCGGATCGCATTGGTTCGATACTGTACAAGTCGTCACAGGTAAAAGAACAACAACTGTTTATGCACAAAACTTCATTGCCCATCCGGTAAGGAAAAAACCGGCAGGAAACCATTGGATCGAATATCCTGTTGAAACCGAAGACGGCGGTATGATTTTTTTTGAGATGGAAGGAGGAATACGAGGCTCTGTCCTTATATCGCAAGTAAGCGCCGGATACAAAAACCAATTGTTCATATCCGTCGATTGTGAAAAATATTCTATGCGCTGGAACCAGGAACAATCCGACCGGTTATTCATCGGTACAAGGGAATCGGGCATCACGGAATATTTTGCCTCTCCCGAAACTGTAGATGAAAATGCAAGGCGCTACGCCACATTGCCGCCGGGGCACCCTGTCGGTTGGGCAGATGCTTTCACCAACGGCATCAGGGAATTCTACCGCTCCCTATTCTACGGTTCATACAAAAATGCAACTCCAACTTATTCTGACTTTGAAAACGCCACATACATCATGAAAATCGTGGGAGCATGTATAAAAAGCAACCAATCCGGTAAATGGGAAAAAGTCTAATAATTATTGATAATAAATCATAATTATTTGATAACTTTTTAATTGTATTATGTTGTATTTTTGGGACATATTATTAACACAATTAAAAAATTACACAATGAAAAAGAAAATTACTTTATTATTAGGCTTTGTTTGTATAGTTTGTATTATTTCTGCACAAAACGTATTTAAACTTTCTGATTTTGAGAGCGGCACAGATGATTGTTTCCTGGGTAGTTCAAGTAATACTGCCGGTACAAACAATAGCATAACAAAAGAAGTTGTAGACAATCCTGTTGTCGATCCTGTGAACGGATCATACAAAGTACTCCGTATAGATTATCCTTTATTAACCGGAAGCACATACGGAGTAGTATTTTCTAATGCTATTGGAAGTAATACCGTTACTGTAGGGACAACTAGCCCGATTCCCATTGGAAATGGAGACGGTGAATACGGATATCTGCACTTCAAAATATTGAAAATTAAATCCTCACGGGTTGAGTGGCAGTTCAGAAACAGTGGCGGAAGCGGAGCAGGTTTTAGTTCTGTTGTAGTTCCGGGGACACCGGAAGCGCCGGAAGATCCGGATGATCCATATTATTCAAAAACTGAGGATCAACTATGGGCAGAAGCTTCATGGCAAGATGTTACCATAGATTTTATGACTTTGAGTGATAATTGCAATATTCCTACGGAGATAACTGATGGTACCGTATTTTATGGATACATGCTTTGTCTGGACAAAGCTAACGCAATTGGTTCGGCTTTCACCGTTTATATTGACGATATTTATCTGAGTAGTTCCAGCGAACCTATACTCACAAGTATCAATAACACAACAGTAAAAAATGCCAGAATCTTTGTAGCTAAAAATCTATCGGGAAATTCTACGGTAGTTGTTAACGAAGTGACCGGCAATTTAAAACTTGAAATCTTCAATCTTCAAGGTCAGTTAATAAAAGAAATCTATAAAGGCGCTGCCGTATCCAGATCGTATGAACTACCGGCATTAACAGGAATTTATATTCTCAAAGCTATAACTGATAAGGGAGTTATAAGTATTAAATTTTAAATAGTGTCCGGCAGAAAACGTGTATATAGTTGTATAACAATATGAATCCTATATAATGAAAGTTGAATATTTTAGTGTCAGAATATAAATTCTGTTGAAGCACTTGGATATATGGGATAAAAA
>Ga0123354_10002367_pt1 | contig 24789 bp, 16 predicted proteins | sample TergutLab28metaG_2_FD_97872 | JGI IMG/M metagenome (GOLD analysis project Ga0123354, IMG submission 97872) | Labiotermes labralis P4 segment gut microbial communities from Petit-Saut dam, French Guiana - Lab288 P4 | ecosystem: Host-associated > Arthropoda: Insects > Digestive system > Gut ...
ATATTATATTATATTATATTATATTATATTATATTATATTATATTATATTATATTATATTATATTATATTATATTATATTATATTATATTATATTATATTATATTATATTATATTATATTAAGTATTGATAACATTTCTCATACTTTGAAACCCAATCGCAGTTAAAATTTCGTCGTAATGAAATCATTTTCCAACACATGTAGCTCTGATAAATGTATTCCGTGTAGGCTTTGTCAGCATACATTCTTATTAGGCCTTATTCGATTGTCACAAACGTAAACACCTCCAAAAAACAACTTTTCGGAACTGCCTGTTGCCGTCCGTCGGGTGTTTTCCGAAAAGTTGTGTTGTGGTGTTCTGTGTTTGTGGCGATTGAAAAAATCCTAACACGTACAGCAGGCAACACCTACATGAAACCTTATCAAAATTCATATGATTTATATGATTCAATTACCACTGCCTGTGTACTACAGTATGTCCTCACTTAGTATTGAAAATCAAAGTAATATTTGTATAAGCGGTTCTCAGAGCAATACTGAAGAAGAATGGAATCTTGCCGGAATGTATGAAGTCCCAATTGGCAATCAGTTATCACTGATTCGGAGAAGCGTTTTGAATTCATCGTCGGGGTCAAGCAATCGGGTGAGTAATTCCTTCTCTTCTTGGAAAGAATTATTCTAAAACCTGCAGAATATATGTTTGTATAGAAACACAAAGGAATGCAGTTGAAACATAACTTACAGAAATAAGAAGAAAATATATAATACAGTACTTCAGAAGGAGGAGTGGAAAGGTATCCATTCTTTTGTTAGGAATGAATGAATGAATCCATGTGAGTACTTTTTAAGCCTGTTGCATTGTTCACAAGCATGAAGACTTGTTTTGCATTCAAGTTTTGGGCGGGGGTGTTGCAAATATTGAAAGAGACTTTTACAAACTTATATTGCTTCCTAGTATTCCCTTTGATACATGCCGCTCTTGCCAATATTGTTCTCTGATAAAAATAGAAAAGGAATGTGTGGTAAAGGAACAGGTGTCTGCCAAAACCAGATAGAACGACCTAGAAATCCTCCATCATAACTCTCTACTCATACGGCCTCTCACAAAAACATGCAAAATACAGGCCCTTCTTATTAGCATGGACATCATAAACCGCGCTTCGTGTTAAAGGTAGAAGACAAACAAATTCAAAACGAAAACATACCTTCATAAAACCTACTTTTCCCTCAACTGGCCATAAAATTCTTTGCTTTTACACTATCAGAAATGCTGTAACCACGTTCAAAAGACTAAGCCATTAGTCCCTGTTCCGAACCAAAATTTCTACAGTCCGTGTCCGTAATTCCCACCTCTAAAATTCAATTTAATATTATCCTCCCATCTATATCTAAGTCTATTAGGTTTGCTATTACTTTCGCTTTGCCACACAATTATAAGTTTCCTTATGCCTGCTACAAGTATCTCTATGACCCGGGATAACGGAGTCTGTGAAATGACTAGGGTAAGGGCTGAGTGGCTGAAGAATCGGGGTTCTGTACCTGGCAAATTTTAGGGAGTTAAATATTTTCTGAAGCTTTCAGACAGGCCGTGGAACCCGTCCAGTTTATTATTCAATAGGTAAAGGAGACTTATTTGTCGGGGTGCAGCTGAGCGGGAAGAAAACTTAATACTCACGTCCACTAATTAAGATTTGGTGGAGCTACACCTCCTCTTCCTCTTACGTCTTTATGGAGTGTTTAGGAACAACTTCACTTCTAAATGAACCTCTCATTTTTACCACTTGTTATGTAAATCTTAAAACAAATTGTGATTATTAAAATTCGTGCATATCGATATTAAGTGGTTTTTCGTTTTGTTATTCCCTTCCCTAATCCCAGATATTCTGCACATCGCCATGTTCTTAGAAAATTTTGGCCCACATTTTTTCCTTGGGAAGCCAGCAATGAAAAATCATAGTTTTGTTTCCGTTACAAAGTAGCAGTAAACCACACAAACATGTACGTAATTTTTATATTTTACTGACCGTGCATCTCACGCAACTACTTTCATGAAGACTTTCCTACACACGCCATGAAGGCGTGTGTAGGAAAGCCTTTAGCTTTTAATTGCGGTGAACAGCAATCAAGAATGCTGTGCGATATTCTGGTACGTCAAGCCGTGCATATTCTGGGATACATATCGGTGTTTCGAGGAAAATCTCCATTTTGGGTTTCCATGTCATCCACAGCCTCAGTAGGGACTGTAGTTGGAGGAAAATTCTTAATTTTTGCAGGGATACTGAAGAGTCCGGGATCGTTATGCAGAATGTATTTTACAGAATTTTAGTGATGAAGAACAGGTTAGATCATCTCACCGGTTGATTTAGTGTACGGCTTTGCGTTGCCCGAAATTCGGGATCATGAAATATCGTGGACAGCATTTTCCAAGGACTTGGCTCACAGATTTGATGTGGGGGGAGGGGAGGGGGTTGCACGTCCTCAGCAGCGCCGTCAACAAGTTTTTGATATTTATCTCAGTAATTAACCAACTTGATGCACAAAACCTTTTGTTTTACAATAATTTTATTTCATGCCTCTACATGTTTCGAGCACATGTGCTCGAAACATGTAGAGGAATGAAATAAACTTATTGTAAAACAAAAATTTTGTGCATCAAGTTGGTTAATTGCTGAGATAAATATACTGAGACGCACGGTCAGCAAAACTTAAAAAAAAACGTTTTTGATATTTTATTTAAATATTTAAACAATTTTTTAATTTCTAACTTTTTACATTTTCCTAATTTCCATGCAGAATGTTATATTTATATAAGGTTCAAGCAACATTAGCGATGCTATTTTAGTTAAATGTTAAACACATAGCATGGCACATAGAATCCTAATATTGTATGTACTTACCTTGCATGATGTCAAATGCAACCTTTCTAATAACGTTTTCGTGCAAAAAAATTAAACACAACTGATACACAATTTCCTATCTACATGTTTCGGCAGTCGCGCGGTGCCATCATCAGGAAATCCTTATATTAACACAGGCAGCACCTCCAAATTGGTCCAATGTATAAAAAAACAGATGCACACCAGCTGTAATTAGAACATACAACATCACCTCATAAAACGTTAGAATGTTAAAAATAATAGATCTGAATATTTTTAGAATTATTTATGCTGTGTTAGGAGTTCCAGATTCTGAACAGTGTAGATTTCTACTCCGTTCAGAGCACACGTACGTCGCTCCGTCAGGACTTTACCTGTATCTGGGTTTTGAGTTAGGCCTCCGGACTTCTGCTGATCTGTTGAAGACTGCGGAGCCCCTAACAAGCATAAACGGAGCTCAAATAAAATTCTATCTGTTGTTGTAGCGTTCTAACATATTATGAAGTGATGTGTGTTTTAATTGAAACTGCAGTGGGTTTGAGTCCTATGCGTTGTACCATTTCGCAGGCGCTGCTTTTTAAATACAAGAATTCCCTAATGATGGCATGATGGGAGTGCCGAAACATGTAGGAAGGAAACTGTGTATCGAGTGTGTTATAGTTTTGTGCATACGAAATTGTTTAGATGGGTTGAATTATATATACGTGTATATATATAAATCTCCGAAAATTTAACTCTTATTGCAACAAAGTCTTAAACAGGAATGAGGGATTTTTGCGTCGAAGAATGTCAGTTGCCTATCGCAGATGAAACCTGCGCTAGCCATAATATCAAAAACCACCACCTCCTTAACAGGACCATTGACCAGCACCCCTCCCTACATGCAGCAAGCCATTTTGTCTTATTTTCTGTTACCGCTGTTAATGTTATTTTAAAACTTCAGCCTTTGTCTTCTGCAGAAAACATTTGCAGACACTCTCAACGTAAATTCGGCGTTCGGTTCAGTTGATTGACACAGAACTTTAGACGGTTTTTTTTTCAGTATCCTAAGCCTATGCTGCCTTTTTACAGGATTAATTGTTTTGAAATTCTAAATGTGCCTTTTCGTAATCTTGGAGGTTCAAAAAATGAGGGTACTTGATTGCTCTTATTTTTCCCATGGTTTCTCGAATGGAGTCATGCATCTCAATTCTTCTCCAGTCAGGGTGTATGTCCGCGTGTTCACGTGTTGTGTTGTGTTGTGTAGTTGAACACTTTGCTAAGGATCAGTCTGCTACTGAATACACAAGGGTTCTTCAGAAATGATTTCGAGTCGCAATATTTAAGGGGAGCACAACATGTGTTTTGAAATTTGAGCTATAACGAGTTGTATCAAAAGCGTGTAACATTTTGAAAGCACGTGACATAATTCATTTTATCTGAAGAGGTCAATATTGGAAAGGAAACCAAAAAATACCTGTAAACAAAATCGTGTTTTTGTAAAAGAAGGCTACTGCGATTGGAAAAGACTGTACTTTTTGACATTGCCGCCCAGCATCGGGGGTGAATATAATGGTGTTTGTAATTGTGTTCCGGACAGCGGGGGTCCACAGGCCCCTCAGAAAAGCGGCTTATTGTCTTCTTTTGAAGACTTTGTATATACTATGCCAGGACCTATACCGTCGTGGCAAAAATATTAACATTTCTTCTTTTCATACAATAGTTGATATTACACCTGTTCCGTTTCCTGCCACAAAGATACCCGCAGAGAAGAGCAAGTGTTTCTTTTTTCGTCCTCCCTTTATGTATTAGAAGGGGGAATCCTCATTATTCAGGAACTCAGGGCGGACAGTTTTAAAGCCGCCAAAGCAAAGACAAAATTTAAGGAGCAATTATCAGGGAGAATCCAGCTAGTTTCACTTAGTAGGCTACAATCGCTGCCAAATACCAATGTAAATATTCAAGAATGATCCCAGATACAGCTTTTAGACTACACAAGACCTTCTATACTGTGGCTACGGAATTATGTCCGATGGTTGGGTAGATTGGCGGCTCTCGGCGTTTCGTCATCTCCGCATAGCCTTGTGTTTCCCCTTACACAATGCTACCTTTCAGAAATATTTTCATCTAACAAATTCACGTCGCAGTGTTCACCTACATTTCTGTGGACAGATAATTAAGATCGTTAGAGACAGGGCTAAAAGCTGCTACAGACTAAAATTCAAAAGGCTAAACCCGATCATAAAATATAAGAAAAGCTCCTGACTATAATATAGGGGTGGAAACATAACATACGCACCAGGCAGTCTGTACCTGGCATCCGTTGTAGATGAATAGTAATTCCAGGTCCAAAAGAAAAGCTTAATCTGTGCCTTTTGTTTAGTTAATCTGATGGGACCCAAATTTACCTGCACGTGGTGGTAGTCCAATAGATTATTACGTGGTAAACAAAAGGCCTAGTCTTAATGCAATGAACTTTGTTGCAGAATGCTTGTAAAATGTTACGGCTACACAAAAAGGACTACCTAAATTATTAACCTATTAGATACCTGGTAATTCCCTTTCCTAGTGGTTATTTGTATTTGCAGAATAAACGTCGATGTCGGATGCTGACGTGTACTTTTACAATGTTGCTTGTTGAATGGCATTCCTTATTACTGAAGAACGTGTCGAAATCCGAGAACATGCAGGAATTCTGCAAAATATTATCTTCCTTACCGTGAATGGTAATTAGAAACTCGCTCAACTACAAGCTACAGAAATATTATTATAATTATACAATTATAATAGCATTATAATTATATTATTATTTTTATTGTTATTATTACTTACTGTGAATGAGATTTCACTCGGTGACGGTAGCCCGTCCACTAGTAACAAATAAGAATAAATATACATAAACGATAAAATTAAAAAACACAGTAAATACATGTACACGTACTACCAAAACACCCACACAATTGTCAAAACAACGACACATTTCAAAACCTACTCATACACACACCCACACATTACAAAACCCATACATACATACACACACCCACACATTACATCTGTCCTCTGAGTGACCTAAGTGACCTATATTTCTCTGAGATTCTGATTAGCATCTGCACAATGGCGCCGGTGTACTCGTGTGCCAGGTCGCGCACAGTTCTTACGAAGGAGTGCTGATAAGTCCTTAGCCCAACCTAATTCCCGATGTCATAGGACGGAATCGATAGTGACGTTGGAAAGAGGGGTCCGTTCATGTGCCGAATTGCAAACCTTTTCTTGTTACAGAGGCTGAAAGGGAGCATGTCAGGCGACGCACGCGATTTCAACAACATGGAGACGCGAGCTGTCATCGAGGTTTTTTTTTCCTGCAAGCCAAGGCGCCGAAGGAAATTCACGCCATTCTGATAGAAACATTCGGGGAACATGCACCATCGTATGCCACCATCAAAAACTGGGTGGCCCAGTTTAAACGTGGTGATTTTTCCACATGTGTTGCGCCTCATCCTGGACAACCCAAAACAGTGACCGCACCGGAGATTATTGATCAAGTTCACGAGCTAATCTTGGCAGACGGTCGGATTTCGGCTAAATCGATAGCTGAGCACCTGGGCATCTCACGTGAGCGGGTTGGGTCCGTCATTCATGAAAATTTGGATACGCGGAAGCTCTCCGCCAAGTGGGTCCCGAAATGCCTGTAAGCGGATCAGAAACGTCAATGGAGCCAGTCGTCTGAGCAATTTCGGAATTTTTTCTGCGCGATCCAAACGATTTTCTGTCGCGATTGGTGACCACGAACGAAACCTGGTTATATCACTATGACCCGGAGACAAAACAACAATCAATGGAGTGGCGGCATAGCGGCTCACCCCGCCCCAAATAATTCCGCGTGTAAAAATTTGCTGGAAAAATTCTCGCCTCGATTTTTTTGGGATCAAAGGACCAAACTATCAGTGCGGAGTATTACTCATCTCTGGTGGTGCAATTGAAGGATATTTTGAAGGAAAAACGCCGCGGGAATTTCACCAAGTGGTTCTTATTCTTGCACGACAACACCCCGACTCACCGGGCACTTGCAGCCCAGAAGAAACTGGCCTACCTGGACTTCCAATATCTTGATCACCCAACCTATTCTCCGGAATTGGCCCCGTCGGACTACCACCTGTTCCCTGGACTGAAAAAAACAATTGAAAGTTAGTAATTTTTCATCCGAAGCAGAGGTCATTGCTGCCACGGAGACCTGGTTGGACGGAAAACCTTCTGAATTTTTTTGAGTGGCAAAAGTTAGAGCAATGGGCCGAGAAGTGTATTGAGCTTCGTGGGGAGTATGCTGAATAAATTCCGAGTTTGGTCGCTGTAGCTTGTTTCCTTCCTGGTCGAGCTAGGGACTTATCAGCACGCCCTCGTGTGTGTGTGTGTGTGTGTGTGTGTTTGTGTGTGTGTGTGTGTGTATAAACTCTTCTTCTGAAATTGCTTTTCTGTTTGCTACAAGAAAGAAACTACTTATATTTATCAAGTGAAGAATGAAATCCAGCCTTGAAATTGTCGGTGGAAAACTTGGTGAATCAAAATTTGAGAAAAAAATTAACGTATAATTCTCTCTCAAGAAAGACCGTAAAGCAGCCACTGGAAAAAAACACCAAATGCTTTTATGCAAATCAATAAGTTTTACGGTGCAAGTAATTTTAAATGACAATGGATGAATACGTGGATATTTGTGAAATGGTATTGATTTGCACTTTCTAAAGGGCAATAAGCAAGGCTTTCGTACAATTGGGGAAATTCATAGAATCGAATCACGCCATGGAACAACAAAGAGTACCGATTTCTTTTCAAAATTGAATTTACCTTTATGAATAATTGATGTTTATTAAAATAAGCTTGAAAATTTTGTGCTTATGTGTTCTAGTGTGTGTTGACGTGTTCCAGTTTGTGTTCATGTGTTCCAGTTTGTGTTAACGTGTTCCAGTTTGTGCTGACGTGTTCCAGTTTATGTCGATGTGTTCCAGTTTGTGTTGACGTGTTCCAGTTTGTACTGACGTGTTCCAGTTTGTGCTGACGTGTTCCAGTTTGTGTTGATGTGTTCCAGTTTGTGTTGACGTGTTCCAGTTTGTGCTGACGTTTTCCAGTTTGTGCTGACGTGTTCCAGTTTGTGCTGACGTGTTCCAGTTTGTGCTGACGTGTTCCAGTTTGTGCTGATGTGTTTCAGTTTGTATTCACGTGTTCCAGCTACAAAAAGAAAAAACAAGACAGGCAATTTACGTTTAACATAACATTGAAGCGCATTCATGCAACCATTGTTGCAGCGGAAAAGCGATAAATATTACATATTATGAGTTTGTGTTTTTAGCCTTAAGTATCCAACATACAAAGCGCGCGCGCCATATTGTCATCTATGACCTGTCTGTCCCTACAATATTCTTCGACGTTATCTCATAAGCGGCACGTTTCCCCCCCCCCCCAAATTGTTACTGAACATAAAAAAGTGTGTTTTACTCTTCTTTGCAGCTCTGCCTGAAACATTTCTCATTCTAAGAAGAATTCAAGGAGATGTCATTAATGTATGTCGGTCTACATTTAAAGTGTTCGTTCTTCTTGTCAGATTTTAAAGAGACTTGAATATTCTCTGCAGATTTTCGCAAAATACTCAAATGTCAATTTTCATAAGAATCCGTACTGTGGGAACCGAGTTGTTACAGGCGAAAGGACGGACGGAGAGATGGACAGACAGACATAACGAAGTTAATAGTTACTTTTCTCATTTCTGCCACGGCACCTAAAATAGGGTGCAATTCTCTCCATGAAGTGTTTTTGAATCGCCCTTCATTATCATATCACTGTAACATGGATGATGCACAGTGTGGAAAAGTTTAACAATGAATGACTTTATACTTCACTGTTGGCAACACCTGACACAATTAGGCATACTTTTGTACTACAGGATCAGATGTGAATGGGAGCACCACACAAAAGAATCCGGAGGAGAAAAGGAGGAATTTTGACATCGGTAATTACTATTAGATTAATGCAAGTAGATTATTGATATGTCTTTCTAGTTTCGAATGGGATGCACACAGAAAAAAAATGTACTTGCTGTTAGCAGGCATAGCACCATATGTATTACAGTTTAGGCTAATATTATGTGTACCTGGTTCAACTAATAAATCGATATGTCTGCTATTCTTAAAAGGAGGTAGGGGAAAAGTACGTTATTATTGGAAAGTTGTACAATTCCGAGAAGTGTTGGCAGAAGTTTATATCGTACTTAATCATACCGAATTGTGTTGCCTTTCCAAAGAGAAATACTTGCATTGTTTTTGCCCCTTCGACGATACAGTCCTTTAGGTTTTTGGAATAAAAGCATAAAATCTCTTGATGTGAGAAGAAATTTGAGAGATAACATTCGGCTAAGTGATCTGGCTTTGCTAGCAGTTATTACTGGTCCTATTAATGTTCCAAGTCGAAACCTGCGAGGGAAAGTTAATTTGTTTTCGTATCTTTTAATTATATGATATATTTATAATAGAACTTGATATATTGTTAAACATTTGAGAGAGAAATTTCTGGAGCACGTTAAAATGAAAAGGAATTATTGAAATTTAACCATGATAAATACAATGGAAAATTTTTCAAATCTAAATAAATCTCTGAATCTCATTTCCACGAATTTACAGGGGAAAAACTTAAGGGTAGAATATTTGTAAATTCTTTTCTTTTTCAGCCCAATGAAAAGATTAGTGTTATACATTTAAATTTAACTAAAATTATAGGCATTAAACTTAATCCATTACCGAAAAAAAATATTCTATCAAATTCCTGCAGTTCAGTTGGTAAGAAATAATTGAATTTTAAAGCAGACTGCCTTGACTAAATTTTTTTCTAACTCGGGAAACAGAGCTCTGAAGTATACACGCAGGTTTGTGAGTAAGTGAATCTGCGAAAATTCATCTTTGGCAGCGAAATTCAACAACAACTACAAGCAGTAACGATGAGACGTTGGTGATCTCAAGAGTATTCTCATTTTATGTTTTGTTGACCATGCATCTCGATACATCCGTGTAATAAAAACCAACTTGATGCACTGTTTATCCTCAGTTTATTTCGTGAATCAACTTCTGCATATTTCGGGCATATTTGTAACCCATCATCAGGAGGTATATTGTATATATACAACAATTGGTATGTATTGGGCTTTTTGTTGACTGTCTGTTGGCCGGCCAACAGACAGTCAACAAAAAAATATGCCCGAAATATGTAGAGGTTGACTGACAAAATAAACAGAGGATAAGTGCATCAAGTTGTTTTTCACTACACGGATATTCTCATTTCTCTTCTCTTTCTTGCAACGTGACTACAAAAGTCAAAAGTTTAGCCGCAAAAAAGGGCACTTTCGAAAATGGGCTATAAAAAAAGGGGGAATATTTTAGCGTTGTCTAAAAATGTTGTAAAATTATGTTTGAGAATAAAATTCTTGTAATATGCCTGATGTCGTTGTGTTTGTGTTTGAGTTTACAACACATATTTCATTACGTTTGTAGCTATTGCATTTTCATGGGTAACATCAAATTTTGGGGGCAGAATTAAGTTGAGAGAAAAGTCGTGAATTGTACAAAAGGGAAATAGGGGGCCTGAGAATTTTATCGAGAACAGACATACTTGAATTAGTTTTTTGGAACCTAATGCACATACGCAAATGTGTATACATTTCGGTGGTGTTTAGATAAATTAATGTCATATTTCAAGAACCCATTTTGACATTTAAGCAAATCTCTCACGTCTGACTGACTAGAGGTTACAAAACTTTGCGCCATTTTGCTACAGAATTGTTCCTTGTCGGTTGTCCGTGACGAATTATTCAAGTTCTATTCGGATACTATATACAGATTTATTCTAAAATCCCTAACGCTTTTCATAATATCGGTAAACTTCTATGGAGTTATGGATGGTTTCATCCACAGACAATTGCGAAGAATTCGACGGCGATGTGGGATACACAACTGTCAACTTGCTCTGTCAGTGGTCTTACGGAGGCTGTGTTAACAAGCTCCCTCACACTCTCCACTCGCCACTCCGAAATGCCTGGCCTTCCTGGGCGTTTTGTATTGCACAGCCAAGAGTCGCGTTGGAATTTTTCTTACTACTGTTTGCTGCTCTTCCTCACCGGCAGGTCTTTTCCGAACTTGCTCCGAAAATTTCGCTGTACATCCACAATAGACTGCGTTCTTGCGTACTCAATAATGCAAAAACCTTCTGTGCTCCAGTCGCCGCCATTTTCATTCACCCTGATACCCTGGCGGCCACCGACGAAACTAAGCGTCCGCGACAGGTGCAAGTAAACTTAGAGGGTTTCTGTTGCTTCATGCTGTTCTCATGTTGGTATGTGATTTGTTTTCTCATTTATATATATCATGAGAACACAACATATGATAATGAAAAAAATCCTGAGATGAGAAGGTAAATAATTTTTAAAGAGGATAAGATGGGCAGGAAAAATGTAAAAAGCATAAAGATTTTATTCGGAAGACGTGCAGTGAGGAGGACACTTGCAATATCTAAGAGTATATTTGAGAATACTGACAAAATAGCTCTTACAGGGTAAAGTCCGATGCATAAATTGAATTCGTCTATGTCAGAACAGCCAGGCGGCCTGCTCTGATGACCAGCACCAAGAAATTTCCACACAAGGCGGGGAATTTCTTGGCTATCTGAAGGTATATTTGCTTCGCAAAATCGACTTCATTAGTGAGTTATCTAACCTTTCTTACCTTATCTTTCCTGTCACGGCTTGTAAGCCTAGTTGGAGTGGGTTGGGCTGCCCGTTAAGGCGCTGAATTCTAACCTTAAAGGGCACAGGAGTATTTACGAGTAAGTGTCAAATGCCTTTTACGAACGACGTCGTCACATGATATTAGGCCATGAATAAGTATTCCGTGTAAAAAACGGGATTACCTTATTGACTAATGGTTTTACCTAGAGTTACTGAATGAATATGGGGATCGCGATAGCACGGTGGTTAAGGTGCTGTGCTACAAATCGGAACGTTGTTGGTTCGATCCCAGCTGGTGTCAGTGGATTTTTCATTGACATAAATTCCTTCCGATCGCACTATGGCCCTGGGGTCGACTCAGCCTCTAACAGAAATGAGTACCAGGAGTATTTCCTGGGGTTAAAGTAGGCTGGTGCGTAAGGCTGACAACCTTCCACCATCCTGTGACGTCACGAAATCTGGGAACCTTAACATCCTGGAACCCTCTGGGCATGTCCAGGCCTGTAATGGAACTGCTTTACCTTCACTGAATGAATATAATGGATATATAGATACATACCTAAGTGCATACGTGCACGCACACATATAATACATACATACACGTACGCACATAATTCATACGTGCATAAACTTAGACACATGTTATTTCACTAAACTACTGACTCAGTAGCATACAAATATTACAGAATAATAGTCGAATAAAACGCAAAAAGCATTATTCAATGAAAAATATAAAGATTGTATTCATGCTGGCTTCGGTAAATCGCTTGACTGAATTGCTTAAAAGCACGACCGGAGATTAACAGAAGAATGATTGACAAACAGTAGCCTGGCCCCGTGTGCACTCTTCTATATATGTACCTTTTCATGAGCTACCCGTTCTTCTGAGACACGATGCTACGCATCTGGATATTTTATTTGCACTACGTTTCAAGGCAACTTAGTCGTCTACTCCACAAAGGTTGAAATGTCTTTTAAAAAGTCGACATTTCAGCTCCAGAAAATAAAATTGTTTTTCACAACCCTGGAAAATAATACCCGGTGATGTGGCACCATATTCCAGAAAAATGGATACTTCATCCAGGCTGCTACTCAAACCAAAATTCGTATAATTTATGATACAAGCATGAACTATCGAAGTTTTAACTTGCCTCTATAATAATTATTTACCATTTTATTGTAATCATTGTTAATGATAATCCTAGAGCTGAAAGAGTACGAGCAAAGAAGTAAATTCAAACAAAGCTTTGCGGAAATAGGTTTATCTAATAGCGCTTTTTGTAGAAGGAACATTAAGATTTAATGCACTCGTGCTATGCCAAATATGAGAATAGAAGTAAATACTTACTGACCTTACATGAAATAAAATGTTCTTTGCTCATTGACGGCGACGAACTTGCAAATAATCTTGCCGGTATCAGAATCATGTCTGCCCACACACACAGCTAATATTCAGACACGCTGACTTACATGCCTTGAGGCCTGACAATATAGCCGTTTAACACCTGACAGCTGAATATCTACTAACAAAGGACGACAACACAGGCGAATACCCCAATCCAGAAGGTTTTGACAAGTGTCAAGCCTGTGACATTTGAAAGATGCTTTGTGATTCCTGGCAGGTGGCTTTACCAGATCATAAAGCTCTGCAAATAATGGTATTATTGCTTGTTACCTATCAAGAGCACACTTATTGTGGTGTAAGTCAGTCTAGTTGGTTTTGTGTCATTTGGGACGATGAAAAGCCATTTCGAGTGGTTACTGCCCAGGTTCTGGGATTGCCATCGCAAAAGCAGCATTCAAGGAGAAGGAGAAACTCTTCACCAACAAATTGGACTTAAATGTAAGAAACAAACGAATGAAGTGTTGCATTTGGAGCATTGTTGACGGTGCTGAAACTTGAACACTTCGGAAAGTCGACAAAAATACCTGGTAACTTTCCAAATGTGCTGCTGGAGAAAGACGGAGAAGGTAATTTGGATCTCTCTTGTGAGAAATGAAGACGTATTACAAAGAATCCTGTAGCCAAGTTACATCCTACGTAAAAAAAAAGACAGAAGGCTAAATGCATTGGTAAAATTTTGAGTAGGAACTGCTTCTACAACACCTTATTGAAGGAAAGGAAGAAAGAAGAATAAAAGTGAAGTCGAGGAAGAAGACGTAAGCAGCTACTTAATGATCTTAAAGAAGAGAGAAGATACTGGAAATTGAAAGAAAGAGTACTAGATCGCACTCTGTGGAGAAGCAGTTTTGGAAGAGGTTGTGACCTTGTTGTAAGACAGACAACAGAATGGATGAACCACTCAGAAACTGTTGACATTCAACAAATCCTATATGGTGGAGTTTTTATTACAAATAGATGCATACTCGCAAGATATCCAAATTTTTCACTGCGCTACAAATTTTTGTGTGCTCTTCTGTTGGGTGCCGTGGAGTAGGAAGAGTGTGCGTCATCGTCAGTATCGGCATCTCGTCACAACCCAGAAGACAGTAGTCTAAGGATAAATTTCTCCTTGTGCTTAATCGTCATACCTCGAGTATGTACAGGAATATGGGGTGGTGGTGGTGATGGTGGCAGTAATCTCCACCTATTCTTAACTTTCGCCCTATAGAGACGTGAATGTTAATTTTCAGGCTTCGGTTGTTTACCTGCGAGAATGCTCACACTGTATATATTGAAAGGAAGCTTGACCCAGAATGTGGTAGGAGAAAAGCCTCTGCGTTCTTGTTTAACATTGAATATAGTTCGTCCAGTAGGTACACAGACATTTCTGAGCTATTGCCTGTGCTTATTAACCTTCAGAAAAAAATTATTTACCATCTCATCTCTGTTGTCAAAAATGTGTTTCCAAGCATTATGTAGTTATGGGTATAAAGAGGTTAACCTAATCAACAGATGTTAAAAAGCAAATCGACGTAAGTTTACCGAGATAAATTAATGTTTGTTAAAGTGTCACGGCTTGGCTTCTGTTATACAATGTCTTTATCCCACGTCTCTTGTAATTTGCAGACCGGATCAGGATGATCTGTGATGATAGCTGACACTCGGGGCAGCTGCTGCGGTACTGGGGCCCTCCGCCAAACAGAGCGCACAGACAGCTCGCGGTACGAAGCTATGCAGCCAGCCAACCTTCTCTCAATTTACATAGACTCGTGTTTCAACTTAGTCTAGGATTTTTAAATTTTAGGTCTTCGTTTTTATGTTGTGTGTTGGAGTATTTCAAGCAGTAAAGCTAATGTCTACGGGATTCAACTGCACGTAGTCAAGAATTATTTTGCTTTTTAAGAACGTACATACTAGTTCTGGTGGCCGAGCGGTCTAAGGCGTAGGTCAGCTCCCGCTCGCTTGTTTGGATTAAGGTTTCGAACCCCGCTGAGGGCATGGAAAGTCATCCTTCTTGTTTGTTGTATGTTGACTAGGTAGCGGCTTCTGCAACGGGCTGATCACTCTTTTAGAGGAGTTCTACCGGGTTCATGTGCATAACTGCTTGTGATGTAGAGAATTCAACAAGGAGGCTGCCTACGCTTGAGTTGAGGTGTCACGCCACAAAAAAAAAATATGTTTTGACCTGCCCGGGGAAACACATTGCAACATATCTAACTTCCTAACGGCGTTCAAATTCCGTACACTGTAGAAATTAAGAATAATAATTTAAGCCTTTATACCCATAAAGCATATTTTTACAAAATATTACATTTAACCTGTTCGAGATGAAAACCTAAAGATAAGTGTTTACAAAACTATAATTTTATGGTCATGGTAAGTTGTATGGGTCTGAAATTCCATATGTTACTTGAAGATGGAGGATATGGTTGAGGATGTTTTGACGAAAAGTATTGAAACTGCCTTTTGACTGAGCACAGATGACGTAACAGTGTGCACCATAAAGTAGCAATTGAGGAAACCCGTGGAACCCAATACGTCTCAAAGAACCTCAGCACACTTGAGGTCACTTCCCAATTTGAGAGTCAAGACCGATACCTGTGCAACATGTAAAGCAAACAGGGCGATATTCTCCGTGTCACAGTCTCACTTATGGTAAGTATAGATGCCGTAAACAAGTTTAGTGAAGAAATTTGCGAGACAGTGATAAACATTTTATGAATTATATTGCTCGGTCTGCTAGTCCTTCTTAGATTTATGCCTACGTCACAGTAACTTCTCTCTAGTCAAACGTAACGTGACGGTGTGGTACTGGTAAACAAAAGGTTTAGGTAAGTAAATATGAAATAAATTGAAATGCCAACTTGGTGCAGCTAGGTAATTTTATTGACGTATTCTTAGCTCGATATGTTTCGAGTACATATGCCCATCATCAGGAACAATAGATGTTGAGTTGCAGCATATGCACGGCACCATCCGCACCGTACACACGACCCACGCAGCGGCTCTCAAGACCACCACCCATCCAAAAACTCGGCGCAGAAAACCATATGCTGCAACTCAACATCTAATGCTCCTGATGATGGACGTATTTACACGAAACATGTCGAGCTAAGAATACATCAATAAAATTACCTTGTTGCATCAAGTTGGCATTTCACATTATTTCATGAGGAAGATGCACGGTCAAACAACCCTCAAGGTATATAATTATATCTACCCTGCAGCTGTCCAACACACAAAACTTCACTTCCAATTTTTGGACAATGTTTATTATTATTATTATTATTATTATTAACTGCTTCCGTCTCTCGGACCCCCGGTATGACCATTAGCTTGGAACTGCGACCTTCATAGGCATGTATACTTATAATGCAAACAGTCAATTTACAGTACTTTTTATGTGTCAGAATAAGTTGTTTGAATTGGATTGATCATGTTAATAGAATGAATATTTAAAGAAAAGTAAGTCAAGTATTTAATAATAATTCCAGGGAAGTCGACTAAGAGGGCGACTAAAAAATAGGCGGTGGAACTGTGTACTGTACAAACAGATATTAATAGTTGCAAAATTGAAAAATGGAGGGGTCAAAAAACAGCTGCCTGAGAGAGTTCTATTAGGGAAGCTAAGGTCCGCATTGGAATGTAGTGCCATCTAAGAAGAACAAGAACAACAAAAAAGGAAAGAACAAGATCAACAAGACTGCAAGCAGCCATGGTAAAAATGTACACCTTCGTGTTTATATACAATGTTAAAATTGTGACGTCAACTGGCAAATAGTAATTACATATAATGACTTACCTGTATTAAAATTGCAACACAAATAAATTGTTAAACCACAAATAAGAAGCTAAAATTGCACAATTTCCCGTATCCAAACATCTGTGCTATTGACAAAATTTCAATTTAATTTGGGCCCAAAAATCACAATGCTACACACTCCATTGCACAGTGTGAATGCCAGTACAGCATATTCATCATTCAGAATAAACAGTCCTAAGATGTAGAAAGTAACATTTTTCTAACAGTGTAAATTTAGGTGCTTCGTTCAACAGAGATTGTGAAAGGCACAGAAAGCGCAATATCTATCACTAAACTATAACTGAAAATTCGATGTAGTTGAGAAATAGAAGAATTTTTAACAAGACAATGTACGTATAACGCAACATTTAAAAGCATTCGCGTAATTATTCTTATAGTGGAAAGCCAAAAATATTAGATGGTCTGAGTGTGTGCCTGTAACCTTAATCATCCAGAACGCAAAGCGCCATCAGCTGCATTATATTATCACCAGTGGCCTGTCTGGCTCTAAAATAATTTTTCGTCCTTATCTCCAAAAGCGCAGGCTTTCCTGAAAATGGTATCGAACACAAAAGTGTGTTTTGACGTTTAGCTGACCGTGCATCTTAGTATGTTTATCTCAGTATTTAACCAACTTGATGCACAAAATTTGTTTCACAATACGTTTTATTTCATGCCTCTACATGTTTCGAGCACATGTGCTCGAAACATGTAGAGGCATAAAATAAAACTTACTGTGAAGCAAATTTTGTGCATCAAGTTGGTTAAATACTGAGATAAATATACTGAGATGAACGGTCAACAAAACGTCAAAAAACGAAAGTGTGTGTTTTCATTCTCTTTACAATGCTGTCTGTAACATTTCTCATTCAAAGAAGAATTTAGTGAGATATTTTCATAGAGGTACACAGGACTTCGTGCAAAGTACCGGCTGTTCTTGTCAGATTTTAAGGAAATGTGTGCAGTCTCGACAGATTTTAGAAGAATAGTAGATATCAAATTTCATACAAATCCATCCAATGGCAAAAGAGTTGTTCCGTGCGGACAGAAAGAAGGACAGGCGGACAGAAATGAAGAATTTAATAGTAATTTTTCGCAATTTTGTGAGCTGCACATAAAGACGTAACACACAATTTAAGTGGCCTATTACGTTCGTGGCTAAGGTTAAGGTATTTTTACATAAAAAAAATATTTTGCCGCGTCATAACTTCATGCCCTGGGCGCATAGAGAACTTGGACAGACGTGAACTACCAGCTGTTCGGTTCCCTCGCTGCCCCACACAGAAATTCCCAAATGTATCCCACTAGAGTGGAGCTTCGACGCCCCAGAAGAGGCATATAAATTTCACTGAAGAATAAAACCCTTCCCTACGGGAAACCGAAATTCTATAAATAGGACAAAAGCTGGAAAATGTCCAAGTTGTGAAAAAGTTCAATACTTATCATCCATTTCAATATTATTGCCTCATTAATACATCCATCATCAGGAGCTTGCGAATTTTCTATTGTATCACCACATTGGTCGTGTGTTCTTGTTTCGATGTGTCACACGACCAGTGTGGTGATACAATAGAAAAGTCGCAAGCTCCAGATGATGGATGTATTAATTAGGCAATAATATTGAAATGGATGATAAGTATTGAACTTTTTCACAAGTTGGACATTTTCCAGCTTTTGCCCTATTTATAGAAATATGCATCTCTAGAAATAAAGGCGGTATTAGGAGAAGGTTCTTTTTAAGCAAACCGACATTAAAATAGTGCAAGATATGTATTAGTTTAAGAACAAACCTTAGCCACATATAGAGAAATGTCTCGAAACCTGAACTGCAGTACACTGGTGTAAGACTGCATTATAGCACCATGCTGTTGTAGAAACATTACGCACTGGAACCAGAGAAAAAATGAACACATACGGATTTTTAAACACAGATATATTTTAAAATGTTATTACGAAAGTATTTACGAAAATTAGCGGAACACATTAGTTACGTAGCCGGTAACGCTATTTTGCCGAGTATTTCTGTATTTTCCTGTTATTCCACCAATGCTCCTAGGCCTACACACATTTCATACATCCAGCAACAACGCTATGCATTCTTAGCAACTGACAGCATGTTTATAAAAACCCCATCTCTCTTTTCCTCTCGTCCCTCCAGACCAGCGTTATTTCATCCCATCTTGCTCGATCATCGGTATTTATGCCTAACATCACGGTCCTATATTTGGATACATCTAGCGTGTGAAGCCTGAGGTTGTATCCTCCTACATTACTTGAAAGAAAACCAGGCGTTGTGCGAGTGTTTGAGGAAAGGCTACAGAAGGCCCTTCTCCATCAGCCGCCAAAGCAGGCCGTCAATTATCTAAATGTGCCTTGCACGAGTGGGAGTCGACATGTTTCGGACATTCATCTCCGCGCACAAGCAAGGAGAGGTAATCTAGCGGCCAGTGGCTTGCCTTGGGTTCGGTGAGACACATCCTGCAAAGATTCGCGACTTATCCAACGATGTTTTCACCCAAAGGTAAAGAAGTTTCTACTTACACTTCTAAGATTTTCATGGAACTAATGCTTAATGGTAACTTTCACACACTGCTTCTATACCGAATTTGATGAGAATCTGTTAAGGGTTTCAGCTGTGAATGTCATGTCTCCGACTGGCCGGCAGGTAGAGGATAGAAAGCAACGTATCCACATAAGGTTTTATTCTTTTACGTTGCAAACACTGTATAGAATCCTATCGCTAACGATAGCTAAGTAGCTTCTGTCACGAAAAAAGTGTGCAGAATTGAATTAGAGCCGAAAAAATTAAAAGTGGGAAATAGTGTGGACGAAAAAATGAATAAATTGTCATTTAATTTGGTGAGGTTCGTGATTGTACGGCCTGAAGAGGGACGGAGTAAAGCCCTCCGAAACAGTTTTAAATAATTACAATCAGAGCGAATTAAACATCTCAGACGGATTGAAACTGCAGCAGCAACGCCTGTTACACACCAAAATCTCGCATTAGCCTTCCTAATTGAATAGATCTGCTTTGGCCTCTCTCGTTCCCTGACTCCGGTAAAAATACTGCTCATTGTTTCGAGCACGGAAGTTGATCCAAAGACTGGCGAAGTACCTACAAGCCTTTCTTATTGCAAGAAATGATAACAGCACAGCTTAGATCTCCACATGTCATCCAGTTAGGCCACAAATTTCTTAGACGAGTTTTTGCTATCCAACACTAAGTTACGCTAACACTGTAAGTAAACACTGGAAGAGACATCAGACATAATGAGACAATAAAACATTCTCTTACCCGTCCGGCACTCCTGGTGAGTTACAAAGCTTATTTTTTTTCTTTTGATATAAATTGATGCTTTCAACATCGAATTACAACAGGAAGGGTGACGAAAATGGAGTAGCTTAATGTGAAGACCGCATATACAGCAGGTGGTAAGAAAAACGGGCAGCAGTAGGCGCAAACAATAAATTCACCCTAATTATATCTATCTATACGTCATTTCACAGTTACCCGCACATTCGTTCACATCATTCAGGATGCTACTTGTGCGTCAGTGCGATAAGATATTTTAAAATCTAATCCACTTGCAGTAATATTAGGGTAATTAATGAGACTGGTATAGGAGGGCATGTAGCATGCAGAGAAAACACTACGAAAAATACGATACAAAATCGTACTTCATCATCATCTTAAATTTCACGGGAGGGACACCAGTTGTCTGTCTGTCCTTAATAAGTGTTTCACCTATTAACAAACTCCAGAGAGTTAATGAGCAACCCTTGTGTAGTACACATAACAAATGACTGAGCTGTATATTGTACAGTATATAATCTAACAAACTATATATTTAACCGTAAATAACCATTTGTTATTCTGTTATGTTCCCCCTAAATGTTTCGACCTCTACAGTACATCCTCAGGGAGGTCATTTAGAGAAGATTTAACAAATGTTGTCAAATATGTATACATATTGAGTTAAAATACAATTTGATCAATTGAAATATCACTAAAATGTATAAAATGGAGATTAATTACACTTATTTTTATATTGCTTGATAATTTTGCGTTTAGTGTTTAGTTGCAAATATCACCACAGTAATCTTTTTTTTTAAGGGAGTTATATCCCTTCGTTGTCTGTTGATGTGTATACGATAGTGCAATACTGCCTATTATTACTACTAAATACTGTATAGTCGATCTTCTAAAATGAATATGGATAACGTTATATGAGCTATAGGTATTCAAATTGCAGTTTCCAGTCCTGGATGGTTTGTTCTATTCAATCCAGTACAACATTCAGTCATCTCAAATTAATAATAAGTACCAATTGTTGTTTACATACAGTTGTACCTCCTGATGATGGGCCTAGATAAGCCCGAAACATGTAAAGGTTGATGAAATATACTAAGAATAAGTTGTGCTTCGAGTTGGTTTTTCTTCACACGATTATATCGAGATGCTGCACGGTCAACAAAACGTTTTTTAAAATGCGTAAGTATTTTGTCAGTATTTACTGTGATAACAAGCTGCCTCCGAAATAAACTAAGAAAATACAACTCTTTAATAAAGTTTACACAACGCCGTGTAGTTTTATAAAATTTGTGTATATAAATAAATAAATATATATATATATATATAGAGAGAGAGAGAGAGAGATTAAGAGTTTCTTATTTTTCCGTTTTAAAAGAATTCACACTTTATAAACACAGTATTGTTTGTTTGTTTGTCTTAACTACAGCTTACCCGCTCGAACGTTGTCCAATATAAAACTCATTATATCATAATCATCATCATATTCCTGAAAGGTTAGGCGTGTTTCCTGTTCCTTAATCCTCAAGGTGAAGTTGATCCCTCCATCTCTCCTCGGTCGTCCTATGTTCCTTCTTTCTTTTGGTTGATATTGTAGTGCTTGTTTTGGTATTCTATTTGTGTCCATCCTCTGTACATGTTGTACCCACTTTTCCTGGTAATGTTTTATTTCCCTTACTGTGTTCTGTGCTCCCGTTTTTTTAATGCGTTGATTCTTTTCTATATCTAGTTTTGTTATTCCAATTAAGTGTCTGAAAAATTTCATCTGTGCTGCTTCTAAACGTTTTTCCTCTCCTGTCTTTAGTGCCCAAGCTTCACTTCCAAATTTCAATGCTGCTTTAGCTGTAATGTTGTGAATTCTTAATTTTGTTTCTTTGTCCATTTGTTTTCCAAAATGTCTCCGTAGAGCTCCGTTTATTTTGTTGTATGTTTGAAATTTGTCTTCCAAATCACTTTCATATTCTGATACACTGTACTCCAAGTATTTAAAATCTGTTACCTCTTCAGTAATACTATCGTTTATCACAATTTTTACCCTCTGTATGTGGTTTCACCACATTGACATTGATTTTATTTTTGTACTGGATACAGTCATTTTGTACAAGAAATATAAATAGGCATATCCTAAATGTGCAAATTAATAGACTAGTGACCAATTTCTTTATATAATTATCATGAACACACATCTCGAGAACAGCCAGTTTTCTTACATAAAATTCTGCAAGCGTATATAATTCTAACATGCTGTTTCAAAACGCACATTATAGTACCATGTAGTCCCCCCAAAAATCATGTCTTCCTTGTTTATTGCTATTAATATCAACCAAGGAGCTAAATACGAATTTCGCTGAGTTGTTACGTGTTTGGTTTTGCATCCTAAAAATTATCTTCAGATAGATACGTTATAGTTTTAGGAAACTGCTTTAAACGATCTGAAGATACTGCGCCCCAACCTCCTACCCTGATGTCAGAAAGAGCGGGATATTCTTAAACACAACCTGCGTCTCTGCCACACTGCTCAGCGTCACATTCCTTTCACAGTCATTAGGTGCTCTACCAATAAAAGGCTTTATGCAATCCAGAAATACCTTCATTGTGTTCATAAATTACAGGGATCAAACCGTAACTAAATGTGAAAACAATTTTCAATACAAACAGACGCATTTAAAGAGGATCGTACTATAAATGTAACTAAGTTCAACATGCTGAGCCAGTCAACTGCAGCAAAAATGTACATGGCTCACATATCCAACGCAACCTGACGCTAGAATTATTTACAATAAAATCTCGCTGTTAAGTCAAATTTCTTCAGAAAAAAAACACGGGAATGTGTTACTTACTTATGCGATTAGAAACAGAAGTCTAAAATGTGTGAACATTCAGCAATTTCCCAGTTTACAGCTAATCTAACAGCAGTGCCTGCACTTATATATTTTGCTTTGATTGTAGTTATGTCTAAATGTGACGCCAATAAATTTTCTGTATTTTATTAATTCTGAACTTCATTTTTGCACTTACAAGGTTTAAACACTGAATACTATCCCATGCCTGATAATCCACCAACATTATCTTAGGAGAACGTATTTATTAAGGTCAGGTTTAATATTATTCTGCATCTAAGCCCATGTATAAAAAACACTTGTCCGTGAGTGATAATTAGCACTGTTATTTCTACAGAATAATGTATAAATATTTGTTGGTTTATGAGCATTCTAGTTCAGTTGTGTCTCTTTATCTCCACCAAATAAGAATTAGTGTTGTTTTCCCTGTTTGCTGTCTCATTTCGAAAGACATACACAAGATTCTGTATTCAAAGTTTCAAACTTCGTCATTTTTTGTTAATTACATTTTAAGAACATCTCCATGCCCCAGTTCTTGGGTTAAGTTTCGCAATAACCTATGGTCTCCCCCGTGATGGATTGTTAATATCTTATCCTAAGCCCAAACTGGTTGACCGCCCCTTCTCAGTTGTTCGCGATCCGTAACACAAATTCGATATACTAGAGGGCATCATCCTTATTCGAATTCCGCCTCAAAATTATTCAGAATAAACGTAGAAGTAAATATTTTTTATTTTGATGAGTTTCCCTACAATTTGCTGGCTGTTGTAATGAACCTTCTTTGAAGAAAGAAAAAATCTATAATTCATTTCTGAACCAGGGAATGAATTCCATTGGTGAACTACAAAAATTGCTTAACTAGCAAGCTAGTAGCATAGGCCAAGGAGGAATGTTCTTCTTTGTAATATCTGAAACGCTTGAATTCCGATACAAGAATGATGGTCGTATTGTATCCATTGTAGTTTAATTTTTTCCAAATTACCACACACATACACACATATAAACAATGTAGTAAATACTGCACACATCTATCAACAATAACAGAACCCACCTTCCAAAAAAAAACAGAACGAACATAAGGATTGTTCTGAAATAATAAAAGTGAATTTTGTAAAGAAAAGCGAGGGGCACCGATAGTGAGGCTTGCAAACACACGAGTCAGCCAACACCGGTGGCAATTCGGCAGGCGGTTGTTCCCAAACACACCGTAACAGCAGTAGCTGCTGTGTTCTTTTCATGAAAAGTGACGAACAATGCCATTGTTTCTGAAAAGTGTTTCCTCCTACCGCTATATTCCGAGGTTTTTCTTTCACACATTGTTCGTTGTCGTGCGGGTGTTAAAACACTCTTCAAACTTTCTTTTAATCCCACCCCCACCCCCACCCCCACCCTCACTCCATTAACATTTAACTTTCAGAGTCTGCATTCTTTCACCATGATGAAAAGGTCACACTCTGAAAGGAAGAATGGATTCTCTGTCCCCTTTTTTAAGCACATTCGTATTCTTGAAAAGATTTTTCTGATCCTTGAAAGTTACTTTTTATGTCATATTCCCCTTACCCTATCTCTTTCAGTTCGCAAAACAATGACAGCATGAACGACAATATGGTTGTTCGCTTTCAAAGTCTTGTTCCGGGGATGACTGGCTTCTTCATAAGTGACTTTGTACACATGTACAGAACATAAAAATTTATTAATTTATGCGGTACAGAAGTCCCCCCCTCCCCTTCTTTTTGCTGTACCGAGGGATTTCCTTCCAACAAATTCGACAAAAGAAAACGACCATATACCTTAAAGATAAAATCTAAACCAGAAGTGAATGTGACTGGACGAATAGATG
>Ga0123354_10002368_pt1 | contig 24788 bp, 13 predicted proteins | sample TergutLab28metaG_2_FD_97872 | JGI IMG/M metagenome (GOLD analysis project Ga0123354, IMG submission 97872) | Labiotermes labralis P4 segment gut microbial communities from Petit-Saut dam, French Guiana - Lab288 P4 | ecosystem: Host-associated > Arthropoda: Insects > Digestive system > Gut ...
AACCCAGTAACTTCATATATAGGCACTCCAACTCCCTGATGATGATCCATTGGGATCGAAACATGTAGGAGGTGATAATGACTTTTAATGTGTTTTAAAGTGTGATTTTACCAAGTCAAATACATTGTGTGCAACTAGTTGGTTTACTGTAGTTTTAAACTTAACAAATTATTGCATTTTTTTTGTTTTTCGCAGAAACCTGGTCTTTTCATCTCCCTAAATGTACTGGATGTGAAAGTTTGATACCAATGAGTCAGTTCTACAATCCAGAGCGATGATATAAATTTCATATGAACACGGATCCAGAAAAGCCTCCTCTCCTTCTATGAACGTTCCGAAATTTAATCGCATGCACAGAAAAATCCGGCTAGACGGGAGAATCTTGCGGCAGTGTCTTGTGTTCTCGTATCGCTGAAGGAACATTACGCAGGCAAATGTTTTTTCCAAGAAAATGTTGGTCTTTGTGACAAAACGCGAGGGCTTTACACAAATTCTCCCACAGTGCGTGGCCACACGTTAATGTTGAAGTGTTGCTGATGCAAACTAAACGATAGAATAAGGATGTTTTCGGGCCTCGTGTCTACTGTAAGAATATACTGAAGCATGTGTCTTCCCTGTGTGGAAGTGAGCTTTTTGTGTAAAAAGAAAGGATGAAACGGAAAAAGGCCTAAAAAGGCAATACCATTATACGCAACTTGTTGGAAATTCGACCGTGTTGAAACTCTACATATGACCATTTTTGTTTGTTTCCTTATGCGTACGAACAAATACGTAGGGATGAAACGCAAAACTTCAACTCATGGCTACCAATAAGTATTTGTTACCTCCAAAGACGTCGTCATATCATAGTAATACTGCTGCACTGAAATAGTCATCTCACTGCGTGCCGATTAGCGGTAACTGGTGTATGAGGGGAAGTAATCGCATTTTCTTAGGCATGTGTGAAATGTTGCATTCAGTCAGGGGCTAGAAATAGATAGGGAGGTTTACGTTCGGTTTATGAAGCAGGACTTTTGAATTGGAGAGATAACTTCCATTGGCACACCAGTGATCACTGTCAGTTCAGCCGGTATGTCCTAAAAGACATTTAGGAAATTCTGACATAACTGCCTCCTTAGGGTGAATGGTTGTGAGGCTGTGAGGTGGAACTAGGGGCATCTTGGATATGAAGCTCGTATGCTTGCCTGGAAGACTGTATACACTTAAAGCCTGTAGGCCTGTACGTAGGCAATATGCTGTCGACACACCTCTTAAACCCCACTGTTTTTTCCTCGCAGTTGGTGGCACTAAATGTCTACCATTGGCACAATGTGAGTTTGGCTCTATATCGGGGGTTGCTTATGTGTGTGTGTGTTTATATATATATATAAACACACACACAAGCAACCCCCGATATATATATATATATATATATGTATGTGTGTGTGTGTGTGTGTGTGTGTGAGGTTAATTTCACTCTACTGATGTCGGGTTTCTGGGCCAGGCATGGAATATCTTGCTTCCAACTGGTTTGGAGCCCCGGACGGTTCACCCCCTAGGGTATAGCTATACATACATATATCTGTATATATGGCTCTCTCTCTCTCTCTCTCTCTCTCTCTCTCTATATATATATATATATATATCAAGTAGGCGTACTGTTTCTGTGCGAATGTTGACACTTGTATATGCAAAACAAAAGAAGATGCTGCCTCTACGAACTCTCGGCTATTGATATCCCAATTGTTCCCTTTTTGCCTTATGCGTTTACAGTGTAAGATGGATACATTTCTTTGCAAAATATGAAAGACTGAAATTTGTGTCTCTAATATTTCGACCCATGTGACGTGATAAAATTTTGTGTACATAAAAGAAACACCTTTTATTTTTGCATCCGTTTGAATAGTTGGTTAAGGAGCTTGTACACAATACAGCTAACGAAACAAGGTTTTGTCCAGCTTTGTAATCTGCAGGTTTTATATAGAGCCCCTGTCCACAGCAAAGGATCCCTATGTAATTCACTCCAGTTCACGTCTTTAACGTTAATTTTAATACTATTCTCCCATCTCCATGTTTTTCGTATTAGCGGCCGTTGTTCCAAGCAGTTCAACAACTTATTTCATGCGGGTTTCAGTATACAGGGATATACCTCACTCAGCCTGTCTCCCCCCTCTCCCCGCCCATTTGAATAACCTTAAACCCTCGTATTCCAAATTATTGTGAAATGGAACAGCCTCGTCCAAATTAATTTTTAAAAAATCTCTAAACTTTGAGTTTCAAAGGCAATTATTAAATGGCTGGAGCTTAGGAAGAACCAATATAAATCATTGTACTATTAAAATAAATGTCCATCTGAAATGATACAACGAAAAGCGCTGTCGAGTTTAACTCGACATGGGAACAATAATGGTTAAACGGTATAAAGTGGCTGTGTTTATACACGTGTAGTTACTTTCATTTACAGACGGCTGTTTTGTGATTAGTAATTGTTTGCGGCGCTGTCTGAAGCAGACGCGTGCTGTCATAATCAGTCGGCAAAGTTTACCTTTCAAAATAAGTGAAGTTTACTCCTCTCTGCCTCTATCTATCTCTGTCTCTCTCTTTGCGGTCTGTTTTTGGGCGGGGTTATTTCAACTTTGACACTAAGATGGAGTTGCGTCACAAATGTAAAGGGCTGACCTAGTATTAAGCTACGCTCTGGAAAACCTGGTGAGTTGATCCGCTTATAGATTAATATAAAATCCACTCAAGCTGAAATTCGTATAGATGTCAGCACCGTTATTTAACCTGTTCGTAATTGTCTGCAAAAGTATTAGAAGCTGTTTTCTTTCAACCGTTCAAATCCAAAAAAAGTGTATGTCTGAGGTCATCCATCTTCTTTCACTGCTTGACCTTTGAAGATGGGACCGATATGCTGTTCGAAACGTCGGTAACTAACTACAAGTCAAGGCTGCGTAACATCTTAAAAGATCGAGAACCTCATTTGCACCGCAGCGGAAGTCTGAAATCAAGCAAGCGTACTGTGTGTGTCTGTCGCGGCTCTCGTGTGTGCTCTCCTGGAGCGTGCCGCAAAAGGTGGCTCCAGTGCTGACGCTGGCCTGTCACCATTTATTAATCAACACTTGTGCAGTACACTGTGTAAACAAAATCACATGTCAATTACTGCTCCGACGCTTTTCGGTGTTCGCTGACACCATCATCAGGGGCCCTGCCTAGCTGTAAATTCTTGGCAACACATCAAATTGCAACAGACACTGCTGACCGTTCGTTATAAGATCGTGATGAACGGCAAAATATGGACAAGTGTACATAAAAAACAACAACACACATAACATGAAAACAAAACGTGCGGCCATTAAGTTTGGAGTTAATCAGGAGTTAAAAATTACGGTTTTGTAACGAAAGATCAAGTGCTGACGTACTTTTGATCGTTGCATACAATTTGCAATTAGACTGGGGTTTCTGATGATGGTGTCAGTAGACAACGAAACATGTCGGATCAGTAACTAATATGTGATTTGTTATAAACAGTGTGGTGCACAAATGTTGGTTAATTGGTGATATGGCACATGGTGCATGGTACTTCCGACATTGAGTTGCTAACGCAATTGGGTTGTAACCGGCAAGTACCCTGTTGGAGTCTCGGGCAGAAAACCGATATTTTTTATTATTTAATGTACTTCCACTGTCCTTCCAAGCAAATTCCGGATTTTTACACTAATTTAGCTATGATACATTCCTTCCACACTCTTTCAAATTCGTTCTTTAATATCGTCCAAATATGCAATGATAGTCGTGAGCTACTGATGTTGATGTTCCACTGGCCACACATAGATTTACTAAGGCGAAAGTTAGATTTGACTACAAGGCCTTGAAGCAAGTTTAAAATGGGGGAAGGAGAAGTTGGCGGCATATTTTAAACAAGACTGTGTGAAATCCTTGTGGAAGTAACACCGTATATTTCTACTTTCTAGTAGAGAAATAGAATACAGTGTATCAAAAAGACCTTAACTTTGACAATGCTGCAAATAATCCCTTATTCTAAGATGACTTGTAAGTATCGTTACTCTGACGAAGGAACAATTCTGCCATAACTTTGGACGTATTGGAGAGAAGTGTTACTAAACGTTTATGGTTGTAATTTAAAATTTCCGGATTATCCTAAATGGGATAAGCCATGATGATAGTGATCACCTTCACGATATTGTTGGCGCTGGGGAAATTGAAATTTGAAAAGTAACTTTATTATGGGAAAGGAAGAAGTAGCAGCAAGTGACGCAACTTCTGTGGATACTTCTTACTAAATTTCCTAGGTTACACTTCGAAGTATTTTTTGTCGTCTCCTTTGCTCCTTTCTAACAAGCTGAATCTCGGAAATAAGAACATATGACGCAGAAATATGAGGCAGATTATGATATGGAATGCAAGATTTGGGGTTCTCAGAGCGGTGTTGACGAAAATTAAAATCTTTTTGGATATGACACAGTTTCGACTGGTGAATAGTGACCGCCGTTTCGGAGGAGCATAGTGCCTTTGTCTTCGGGTCAAGCGGTCCTGTTCTGCTTGGCACTGGACGGTTTGAATCTCAGCGTCACAGTTATTGGTACGCCTACCCTGGTAACTCAGTGTATTACAGAGACAGACGTGATAATGAAGTTTTGTGTGATTTCAGCATTCATACTTTTCCCCTTTTGTTCAGGAACCGAATGTTACGTAAATGTTGGAGTTTTGGCGTCAGATATAATATATTTAGTACACTCTGTTAATTATTTACACGTCAGAATAATCAACACTGTATTTGATTAGTATGTTCAATATTACTGCTGTTACAACTGTCCTCTAATCTTTCAAATACTCAAATTGGTGAAGCAAATTTTAAGGAAAAATTTCCCACTACAATTTTAAAAAATTAAGAACTTGTCCCGTGGTTGCACAATCTTTTATATGTAAAAGAAACTGACTGACTGACTAACAAACCAACCAACTAACTAACTGACTCACTAACTAACTAACTATCTAACTTACTTCAGGGAAAACAGTTCTTCCGGAGAAAGCAGCTGGTCGAGAAATTTATCACATTTCGTTACATGCTATGCAGTTCCGGCCAGTAGGATTGTTTGTTAATCATTTCGGGTTGAAAGGAAAATGTCAGAAACATTTGGGTGCCTCAGTTTGGAGCAGTTTACTGTTGGCAGCACACTGATTTTGCAGTCCGCCGCAGATAACCGAAGAACTGCAAAATAATATTAGACATATGGCAACCCAATGAAGGGTGAAGCATATTAAGACAGACACAAGGCACCAATGTAAAAGCAGCGGACGTCAAGAAAATTTATTTCAAGATTAGGAAGACATTGCAAACAAAAAGAATAGAGTCATTGTTCATGAGAATAGCCGGTTATCGCACGCGAGATTAGTTGATTATTAATTACGTCGCTCTGTGAGTGAAGTGCCGTTTATCCACATTCTGATTTTGATATATTACGAATTCAGTCGCCAATCTGGACACTTTTGAGAGGACACAACGTTTTGATGATTTACGAATTGTCGGACCCTTTGTGATGCGGAATCACAATAAACAGTGTATCAGCAGTCTTCATGATCTCTCCAGCTGAGGGCAGAGGATTCGGTGCCAGAAATGGAGTGCTTTATCTCGCCGAGAGGACAAGTCATTAAAAAATGTAGACTTACCTGTGTAATAAACTCTACCTCCAGCCGAGTCCCCTTGCCTCGTGTTCATAGCTTGTCGCGCGGGAATAAGTTCCCGTTCCGTGAAGTTTGGTCGCCATGCCTCACGAGGAGAGCCAGGGCCGAGAAATCACGAAGGAAATGGAGGTCAGATGATGAGAATTGGGAAAATCAGTGTAAACTGATGTTGATTGTGAATAGAATATGATTAGGATGAAGACAGCGATGATGGTGATGGTGTTAGAGGAGGAGGGTGAGGAAGGAGAGAAAAAGAAATACGAAAAATGACCATGTGACATTTGAATTTTACCAGTTTGGTAACTTGAGTCTAAAGTATCTACTTTCCGTCCTGTGTTGACGTAAGTATGGGCCAGTGATGCTTGTTTGGCGGTGAGAAATTTGTTGTAAATTTTTACCGTCTGTTCCACGTTTATCAAGTGATACGACCAAAACAACACAGTTTTACATTACCTAACAACAACTTTTTTCATTACTAAAAAACACATGTTTTTACATTGTTTTACGTAAGGTGGTGATATTGTTATTATTTTACTGTTTTTAACTATATTACGACATATTTTACGTCTTATCTTTATTTTTATTGCAGCATTAAATTGTATCCCTGCAGAGTTCGGTGGCCGTGCCGTCCAACTCGCAGGTCTGCGGCCACTCGATTGCTGGGATCGCGGTTTCGAATCCCGATGAGGGCATTTCCTTCTCTTGTGTTCGTTTTGTGTTTTGTAGCTAGCGGCCCTTGTTACGAGCTGAGAGTCATTTATAGGATTCATAAAGCATTTGTGTATATCTGATTGTTTGTGATGTAGAAACCTCAACAGTGAGGCGGTCTATGCCCTACTTTGGCTGTTTCACTGCTTAGAGAAAAAAATATTGGTACCCCTGAAGATGGTTAAGCAGACCGAGTCACGTAGGACAGGATGAATAAAACCGTTTTGTTTCCCGTGAGTGTGTGCCTTTTTAGCTGTGTCATTTGATAACCAGTCTTCCGTTTAGATTCTTGTGTTTTGTATGACGTACCTGAAACTGCAGTTTGTAGACTAGAGGCAGGTCTGCAGTCTCTGCTGAAGTGTTTTAATTGACATGATGAAGGATAACTAATCATCGGACAAAATGTGGACGCGAAGTGCTTCCAATTGCTTATTTCCAGCACACAGCTTGCTTCGTTAGCAGTACAGCTAGATAATAAGGCCTGCAAATTCGCGGAGTAATGACGTCATGCCCAATTTAAAGGGAGGGGGAAGAAACTGTCGTGGCACATTTCCAGTTCTTTCGTGCCAGGCACCGCGCCGTCTTGCTTGATTCATCTTTCATTTTCTCACATTTTAGGCATAAAAGTAGACTTTAAATTCACAGTATATACAAATAAACCCAGGCAGAACTGAGATTTTCACAGTGGTGAACATGGGCTTTTCTTTCTGGACCGTGACGATGTATAGTTTGGTAGATACATGCTAGTCTTTCGGAGTACCCTGTTGCCTCTGTCTTATAAACCAAATCCCGAAGAAAGCGCAACTACAAACAGAATTTTTATAGTAATAAAGCAGACTATGAGACTGAAGTCGACTGCCAAGACGTAATAAGGTCTGCATACTTGTGACTCAAGTCACCGTACTCTTTGTTTCTGATTCGGCAGACTGCAAAGGTAATCAAAGTGTATTCGTTTTATAACGAAATAATATAGCGATGGTGGTGGTGGTGGTTGTAGTTGTTATAGTAGTAGTAGTAGTAGTAGTAGTTGTTGTTGTAGTGGTAGTAGTTGCTATAGTAGTAGTAGTTGTTGTTGTTGTAGTGGTAGTAGTTGCTATTGTAGTAGTAGTAGTTGTTGTTGTAGTGTTAGTAACAATAATAGTAGTAGTAGCAGTAATATTTGTCGTGGTAGTAACAATAGTAGTAGTAGTAGGAGCAATGGTAATAGCAGAGTAGTAGTAGTAGTGGTAGTAGTAGTAGTAGTAGTAGAAGGAGAAGAAGTAGAAGTAGAAATAGAAGTGGCTTAATTGAAATTATAGACCACAGTACCTTAACAGCAGCGGTGTTCAATATCCCTCAGTGATCTAATTTGTTTACGTCAAGTACCGAACTTATTACGTTGACTCCCAAACTATATATCACTGAGAAGGTCCAAATTATCCCATGCAATAAATGTTGTTCCTAATCCTGAATTTTCTTTAAAAATTGGAGAAGGCTGACTGATAAATATCGATATACTATCATGCTTGCGAATGATGATGATGATGATTGTGATTATGGTGATGGTGGTGATGACTCCATGGGAAAGTCTTGATAAGGCAGGCTTAACCTCATCACAAAGTAAATAATTTTCTTCCGGACTATAATAATTCTTACTTAAACCCCAAATTTAATTTGACGAATCTTTTCTGTTTTACCGCGTTAAGACACATTAGCGGCTCTTGAGATTCAATTCATCAGATAGAGGGTAAGACATTGCTAGACACGCTGCAGGGGGAACAGAAATTCTTGGGACGATCAAAAGACCGAGTGAATCTTAACCGAAAGTTTGGACGGCCGGAATAAAATTACACTCACCACTGCGGACATACGAGTTGACGGAGATTTCTTCATGAATAAGAAAATAAAGACGACCGTTAAGTTAGATGTGGGGTCGGGTTGAATTACGAGAATAAATAAGAGATGGTGAAATTAATCAACGAAGACACGAGAGCGGAATGTGACAACAGGGTTTGCGTGTAATTATTGGCAGCATTTGACAGTGAGAGATATTGTTGGTTTGTCTCGGATTTTAAGTTGTAGGCCCATCGAACAGGCACAGAATAGTTTAAAATCAAATAACAACGAACATGTGAAATTTATATCCTACCAGTGAAACACCATGCCGTAAAGGAGCTTGGAATCTTAGGTTACAACTCCACTCCTCTCGGGGCTAGATTCAAGTGAGTGTTCAGCTTTACACCCCAAGCGCCTTTACACCCTTTTATTATATATTTGTGCCTAGGTGGGCCCCAAGCAAGACTGGAAGCAGTATAGCTACGAAGACAATGCACCAGTCTTGAAAAAAAAACTCGATTCCTTATCGTCCAGGTGCAATACAGTCTAAGTTTCCAAGTTCAAGTTATGCCATCAAAAAACACGTGGATATTTTTTATACCGTATTCGTGCTGAAACTGATTTCTCGTTTAAACAGGCTAATAAGTGATGGAGGTCTGCTGTCAGGTACACGAGTAACGTACGGACCTGCGTCACGAAATTTACAGTATACGCGTTAAAAAATCTCTTGTGTTAGGGAAATAAACATTAACGTTGAAACTCGAGCAAAAAAAAAAAATTAGTGCCTTGCAAAATTCTCTGTATTAAAGTATCCAGCATTGAAATATTGAGTCATATCACTGAAACACAGTTCTGATTCTTTGTTTTAAAACTGTGCAAATAAGAGTTCGTAGATTCCATAGCCAGAGGCTGAAGAACAAAGCAGTGTATACGGCACAATTTTATTATGACTTCACTTTAATATGCCTGCATTACAATACGGTCAGGAATGTTGGAAAAGTTCTTTGAAATAAAAGTATATCTTCCGGTGTTGAATATAGTACAGCCGCCCTGTTCCCTTTGACATATTGTGACACCATAATATATCGTTTATTATGGCTCAGGGTCGTGTAACGTGCATTAGAAAGCCAAACTACAAAAGTTAACACATAAACGTGGACTGTTCCACTGCGTGCAGAGCGAGAGGATGTTACCATAGTACGTATTGGAATGAAATGTGCTTCCTGGAGCTGTGAAAATCTTTCTCCGAAGTACAGTAGAGAGTTCAATTCGATATGCCAAGAATGGAAGAGCGTAGCTTTCCAACTAACACTTTCATACCACATTTAGTTAATCTTCACCGTATATTCAAGACAGAGAATGGATGGCTAATTTGTTCGTTTGTTGTGGAAAGTGAATGTGGTCTCAACAATGTACCCTCAGATGTTGCAAAACTTTTAGCATTATACTTTTAGAGGATTTGTTCTTCGCATGGCGAAATCGAATTTCTGCTGTCGGATATTTGTAACTGTTGGTGTGAACCTGTGCTAGGCATTCCGTGGTCCTCGGCCCTTTCCTAAGTGGCCCGTCGAATCCCCGAAACAGAAACTTAAAAATATATCTTCGAACTACAACAAAAACAAGGCATAATAAAGCTAAGAACAAGCCAAAAGTGATGCAAACAAACGACATCCGGATTATTTTACTGCGATAAAATTGAAACTCAAAAAAGATGTTGCAAGCTACCCATCATTAAGTGAATAATTTACAATTACCTTCCCAAGGTCGACATTTTCACTTCCATGTATAGAAGTTAAATCACAACCATAAAAACAAACGTAGAACAAGAAGAAAAGAAAATCAACACTATTTATTTCTTTGTATAAGCAACGTAGGAAGACAATTTTAATGTTTTTATAATCATTTTACAGCAAACATTTAGCATATTACCTCACAGTGAAATATATTCTATCATAGAAACACAACTACACAAACCCGAAGGAAACTTTCTGCATTATTTATATAATCAAGTCTGTTGTCAGGTAGGTTTTAATTGAACAGTAAAATTGCAGTAAATGCAGTTTGTAAGGAAGAGACCTCTTTTCAAAAAATAAGAATTTTAAGTGTTTCCTACCGATCTTTACTCATTATTGCGTCATGAAGAAGCTTAGGGTTTGAGACGTATTTCAGTTTTGTATAAAAGAAATTATGTTTTTATAATGAAAATAATTGTGTTGACTGCTTCACTCGTGGTAAATAAATTATTGCAGTTCTTGTTTTCTCTTATTATAAATCACAGTGTACTCCTATTACGTGTGTGACGATTATCCGGTCTGTGTGTTATCCATACACGATCGCATGTTGCTAATGAATAAAGACGAAGGTGAGGAAATACGTGATTTTGCGCTGAATGCGCTAACAGACTCCTCAGTACAGCAATCGAAATATTTTGTGTGTATGTACGTAACCATTAACCGTAAGCTATGTATGTGTCATGTACTGTACCTTATAAATAAATTATTTTTAATTTTTGTTCGTGGCTCAGTAAATTGTATAGTTTGGATTCTGCGTTCACCCTCCTCTCCACCATTACCCGGATAATCGAGAGTGTACTGTAGTAGTTCAAATTACTATGTATGATTGCATACATAAATATATTAAAACTTTTATTATCAATTAAATAAATCGATGAAAGGTATCGTGCATTTGTACCTCGTGAAATTGGACATATATGTACTTATAAATAGCTGCTGGTGTGCTTAATTTTGAGTATGTGCTAGCAATAGGCCCGTATTATTATTATTATTATTATTGTTTTTTGTTGACTTAATGACACTTCTCAACGTCTATCTGCTGGGAAAACTCCACCTATCACAGAATTCGGTGGTATTAGGCTCAGTCAGGAGAAAGAAACTCGTTCTGTGCCCTAAGGTGAACGGGCGTTTCCTAGGAATTTGCGTACTGTATGACACGTTTGTAATAGTATTAATTTGCCCCACTCTTAAGATTTTTGGCTAAACCTGTTTACTCTAGATGTTTTAGGAAATTTTCGGTGACCACTCCTCACGCTGAGATGACTGAGAGTTATACATATAAATTATCAATCTTCCAGACATTTTTTATTTCCAGGAACAAATTGTCATGTTTCGTAATTTTTTCTGCCTCAGTTATGGGGAGGGTGTGGGTCAAGAGAGCTCCTATATCTATTACAAGTGCCGTTTCATTGTCTTTACAGAGATTATTATTATTATCGAATTTCTCACTTCTCAGCTTTGGCTGGGAAATATTCACCTATCCTGGGTGTAGTAATCAACAAGATTGGACTCGGTGGTCTTCTTTGTAGTTTAAAACGTTTCTTACAATTGAACACGTGTCAAGAATTACAGATTTTTGCAATTGTATGTATGTATTCGGGTACAGGTTAAGGCTTGTTAGACTTTGTGATAGTGACTTTGGAATTAATCCCTTAGATTATATTACTATCGGGATCACTTGTGCTGCTTTTTGCTTCCACACAGCACATATATCATTCGCCAGTTCTTGGTACTTGTTTTCTTTGTCGGCTATTGTTTTGATGAGATTATGTGTATTTAGGACAGCTATGTCTATCAAAAAGGTGTTCTTTGTTTTCTTATGCATAAAAGTTATGTCAGGTCGATTAAAAGTTTCGTTTTGTCCGTAAGTATGCTGCGATTCCAGTACAGCTTGAAATTTTCATTCTACAGTACATTGACTGGTGTGTACTTATAATATGGACTTTTATCGTCAATAAATTCGGCTGCTTCTGCCAGTTTCTGATGAATAATTTTGGCTAGTCCATCATGTCTCTTTACGTACTCGGTAGGTACTAGTTGCTCACATGCTGCAGTAATGTGTTGGATTGTCTCCGATTCTTTTCCACATCTTATGCATAGCTCATCGGTGTCTGGCTGCTTCAAAATACATTTCTTGTAGTTTCTTGTTATTATTATTGGTAATAATAATTGTCAAGAACAATTCCCTCTTTGTCTTGCGTTGGTTTTGCTGTTGGTTTGGTTTTTCGCCTGATTTTTAAGACTGTATATGTACACGCCATACACTAAAGTAATGTTGGTTGTCGGAGTTTGGTTTCGTTGCATTCAGAAATTACATGCTTTGTGCTGTGAACTGTGTCTCACTAATTGCACATCATTACGCTGTTGTGAGAGAAATAGGCGGTTGACCGCCGAATGACCTGTTTCTGTTGTCTTATACCGGTGTAATCCTATCAGAGAGTGGAAAGGGAAATGCCTTCTGTTGTCTGCTTGTGTCGACTTAGGTACAGGAAGAAAGTCAAGGATGATGGAAAGGGAAAGGATAACAAATGAAAGGTAGAAGAGGAGAGAGTGAGTGGTTTGAGAGGGAGTGGTGACAGTGGTTGGCGGACCTTTGGATTCGTAAATACGGTCTTCAGTACAGAGAAGACCGAGCAGTCATCATAATCCGCAACTTATAAATACACTTGCATATTTGTACTGTGGCAGTCTGCTGGTTTGGATGACAGGTGGGGTTCACAGTTCATAACAAGTAAGACGGTGTGTTTAAATTTCGAGGGTGGATTTCAGAAACGTCATTATTGTTGCGAGTGGAGGCGAACAGTAAAAATGCAGTGTTATTCCAGTGGTGTGTGTTTCTTGCAGGAATATTCGCGCCTTCCTAATGTGGCTTCGTGTCTCACAGGATGACGTCGGAGAACTGCAGACTGTTGCTGTGCAAGCTAACCATTTTAGCGCTCCTGAAATTCGTGGAAGGTACGTATGTGCTCTCTCTCTCTTACCACGTCGAAAGGTTTTAAAAAGTAAAGCCTGATTTTGTTAGCCGGTAATTCCTTGCTTCAGCTGTCAAAAGATGACAGAAGATGAATTTGTTGCCCCGAAAATCCAGGAATATATATATATAGTCCCTCCTTCTTCCAACGCTGTCTTTTGTGTTCTACTGTTAACATAACAGAGCACCCTGATATTTTACACAATTTTCCCCGTACTGGTTACCAGTATATACGGTATCCACGGCTGTTAAAACGATGTACACGTAATACTATAGAGTTTTTTTTTGGATGCAGTTCGAATCCTCTTTCAATAATTATTTTCTTAATTACACGAATTAACTTCAATTTACCCAATTTGAAGCAAACCCATCTTCGCCTTGTACCTGATATGCCCCGTGACGCTCAGCATGAAACAAGTTCTTCCAGTATGTGTTGTTTGTTTCTTGATTTTTAAAATTGGAACGTATTATTTCTATTTCTGTTAAGCAAATTGGGAGGGATATTGGGAGGGGGGAGTAGGTGGTTGTTCTTTGTACCAAATTTAGTGCAGCTCTGTCACAGGGAATAATTTGATGTATGTTTGTGCGTGCATCTTTGAATAAGCGTAGAGAAGAAAACCAACTAGATGCTACCGAATGCTTTATTACACTTGTAATCTGTTCAACATGTTTCGGGCACTTATATGCCCATCATCGGGAGCTCGAGACTATACTTGTGTTATTACCGCATATGGTGTTTAATGCCTTGGTTACTGGTGGTCGGCGGGCAGGTGCACGGCAGCAGGATATGCGTCCGGAATGCGGTAATAACACAAGTATAGTCTCGAGCTCCTGCTGATGGGCATATAAGTGCCCGAAACATGTTGAGCAGATTACAAGTGCAATAAACCATTCAGGAACATCTAGTTGGTTTTCTACTCTACGTTTAAGGAATAACTTTTTTTATCTGGAGACTCTTATGGACACGGGAGTTTTATCCTGGAACTTTCCCGATAGAGGTATTGCTGGGAACGAGACGGTGGGTGGTGACGGAATATTAGGGTGACATGTAAGTAGAGCAGATTAGTGAAGAGGTAAGGATGAATTTGTTTTATTGCTGGCCGAAGTGATGACTTCTTTAGATCGAGGCAGATTTTCCTAATGAATGCCAGAAAGCAAGTGCCTTACCAGATTTTGAAAATACGTGGTTTTATGAATAGTTATAAGACTATCAACACTGAAGCCCCAAGATCTGGCATAATTTATCTACAGCTGTCGAATTACTACTACATTTCCTCTCTGGATCTGGGATTACACTATCACCGTAAATTACATAGAACTTTGTAATCAAAGTACATGGAGGGAAAATGAAATATACGCATTCTGTGAAGTATCTCAGTTGTCATGATTCCTTACTAACAGGAACAGGGATCAGGGCCGGCTGGATACATGTGGGCGCCCCAAGCTTGTTAATAATTTGGCGCCCCGGACAGGCTAATAATTTGGCGCCCCTTAGAACCGATATTCTTTGAACTTTTTCGACCTAAGAGCGTGTGTCCAAGGGATAATTTTGGGGGGAAATTTTTGGCGTGTAGAAATCTGAGTTTATTAGCGCCCTATTTCCGCTTATCCCAGTGACGTCTTAGCGTCTCTGTATGCAGGCGTCCTGGGCAGCTGTCCGACTGGTCCGCATCTTACTTCGGCCCTGCCAGGGGTGTACAAATCTCTTGCGCCAGGTTACCCGGACGACTGGATGCAGGTAACGCTTAATATTTGCGGGTTTCCAGTAGGGAATTTGCTTCATTTCTTCCTTCTGACATAGAGAGTTTTGAGGCGGCTCCTAGAATTTGTAAAATTAGTGGGTCCTTGGTCGTAACTTACCTGTGACGCCACACCTGTGTAACATGTTTCACGTCCTGACTACAGTATGTAATATCCACCTGCCAGTGTTAGCTGGGTACCTGCACATAAATTCGTGCCATATTTTACGACGCAGTCTTTTTTTAGACGTCATGGTGTCGATGGCTGAGTTCCTGGTGACTGATACATTTGAGAGGATTTTGAAATAGATGGTCTTGTTCTAACCAAAGTATTAACCTCGGCGTTTGCTTGGATGGACTGAGAAAATTCGTTAAAAAAGAACAATAGCCACTGTCTCGACCGATATCGGACCGCACACCTTCAGAAGCTATCGTTACTGCCACATCAGTCTGCTCGGTTTCATCAAGTGTTTGTGTGTTATAATATTAAAAGTATTCGATGCACGCAACTTATGTACAAAACAACCTGCGAATTTGGCCACCCGTTTTCGTCTGCCACCTGGCACAATTGACCACAATTTTACTGAACCGGCAAATTTATATGATACTATACGTGGTCATTACTCGATAAGTTGGCCACCTCTTTATCTTGAATTTTGGCCATAGTTTCACAATTAGTGATATGCTTGGTGTGTAAATTCAACTTCCTTTGTTGGTCAACTTAAAGAGCTAAATAATTTATGTGTCATATTGTACATAAGCCGCAGTTCTCATTCGTTAGCAGAAATACCCCTTTTTTTCCACCCAGCCTACATTCTTTCTTCGCAGTTATGGACAATAGATAGGAATTTTAGAGTGGCATACGGCCCGATTGCATGTCTCTGTTCATTGACAGGGTTAACCTACTTCTTTCAAGCTGGACCACCTGTCTGTCTGCACTCTGAATTGCACATTTGCTCAGGTGATAGTATACAGTTCAATTTTCGTAACATCAAGTGTTTTCCCTAATTTGGCCGCTGGTATCAGTTTGGCGGCTTTGAATGGAACCGTAGGTGTCCCACATGGACAGTGTTCACTGTACTGTGTTACGTAATTCATCAGCAATCCCGATGCACCAGTATGCACGCGGTCGTCTCCGCACTTCAGAGATTTACAATTTAGTTCACTTCCTTACTTTCGTTATCCCTGACGTTTTCAAATCAGCATGTCATTTGCGATGCGCGACGTCTTCACCAGCCTGTCATACATACTGTGACCGACACTACCAGGAACGCTGATGTATTACGTGTTCATTTTTGGCGGTAGGCAAGATCTGGTTTATTCTGTGATGTCTCTTGTTTATCTTTTTGATATGCGTGACCGATGATGCGTATCCGTGCGGTCGGTTAATGCACGACTGGCGTGTTATCCGAACACAGTGACTGATCGCACCGTGCACCTATCCAGTGAAGTGTGTCCTGCAGAGAGAGACGGTGAATTATTGGGTTATTGAGGAAAATCGAAGGTAAAATATTCTAGACAGATCTTATAGGACTGTGTGTTTCCATCTGTTGATACAGCCTCCTTATGTTTATAATAATTTTGTGACTGACTGTGCCTTATACCCGCGCTACATGTTTCGAAATTACTACGTCATCATCAGGCCGGCATATAAACAAATATTTACACTGTAGTGCACTGAAGATGAACGTTACATTAGTTAAGAGTCTAAAATTGTTTACACAGTTTAATTTCATAAAATAACTAAGGAATGCGCTGAATAATTTACCGTTTGTCCTGTCTTTCACTAGGCATGATCTTCTTGTTAATGTTTTTTCGTTATTGGAAGTCGCCATGCTATTGTGCTGCATGATTTATCTGACAACTGCCTATCGCCTCTTCCTGCCAGCTTGTTTATTAATTAACGTACGCTACTTTATTCGCCCGCCCACACACTCAGCGAATTAATGGCGAGCAATGACCAAAGAAAGTTGCCAGGTAAAGTAAGTATCCTGTAATTGTGACGCATCAGGGTAAATCACAATATTGTCTGCTTTTGTGGTTGTAAGTTTGTGAATAATCTTCTTTTGCCTCCTTAAGTAATAATAATATTTGTCCTATTTTATTTTGCATTTCTTGAAGTAGATGTTTTTTGGCTGTTTGGCTGTATTTTGTCAGTAGACTGAAATATCAGTAATATTACATAAAATAGAATATTGACACAAAACGTTAGTATGGAGACCTAATTTAATAACGCCTTTAAAAGCACAGGTTATATACACTCCACTGGCAGGATGATGCTGGCCAGATAATTAATAGAAAAGTATAGGAAAGAGTCGCGGCATACTTGAAGGTCATATTCCATAAATTTCCTTTTGGAACGAAGGCAAAAAAATCTAAGTGGAATAGCCGTTACTTCCGATGGGATTCGAACCCAGGATATACTGAATAGAAAGAAAGGGTAAAAACCACTCAATAAACTCGTCAGTAAACTGTCCTATAACCTATATGCGAGTCCTTTCATTTTAATCACAATATGCTCTTCAACTATGCACATATTCTCTCGTATCTGTGAGGTGAATATTTTACAAGATTAATTTTCCGACGAATGAATCAACTTGTTTCAAGAGAAAATAAGGTTGCTTTTAATTATATGGTACCAAACTATAGGGCGAAGACAGGAGATTTAATTTTCTTTAACCCTTTGGAGCCTAGTTGTTACTATATATACCAGCAGGTGTGGTGTTCGAAAATACTGCGTTGTGCCCAGGAAATGTGTTTGCGCGATTTGTGTGAACGTCAAATCAAACAGCGATTATATCTCTAAACTGACGCAGACAGTGTTTATTGCGCGGTCCGATCTGAATTTTAAGTATTTGATTGATTGATTGATTGATTTGCGATTGGGTTCGATACGTTACGGTCCCGATGAACCTAGGCCTTAATTAATGTGCCCTTTGTGCCCTATATCGATTTATGGACGCCCCGTTGCTTTAATAAAGCTCCGGATGGCCCCCAGACTTATAATCTTAACGTCCACTGGCTTCAAGAAGAAGGAGCCCAGATACGCATGTCTGAGTGAAGCCAAAGCTTCACACTCACAAAGAATGTGGGCAGAGGTTTCATCCTGTGCTCCACACCTCCAACACAATGGGCTGTCTGGCAGCCCCATTATATGAAGATGTATCCTCAGGGTATTACGTCCAGTGAGAAGGCCAGTAATACCCCTGGATTGTGTCCTGTTAAAGGACAGAAACCTAGTCTTGGCACCCAGACAGGGCCCCGAAATTAACTCTCGAGCCTGTCTTTGGGGGTCACCAATACCTAGCCACCATATCCCATGCTGGTTAACCAACCAGCGCCTAATCTTTCTTCGTATATCCTGCCTAGAGACTCCCAAGGTCATCTCAGGTCCAACAAATTCTACAACAGAGCCTTCCCTTGCGAGCTCGTCGGCGATCTCATCATCTCGTACACCAGCATGTCCAGGGACCCAACACAGCCCCACCATATGCCGGGGAATTTGAAGTATAATTCACGTTAGTTTCAGTGTTGATAGGATTTATGATAGTAGTTTTGCTGGCAAGGAATTTTAACGATTTGGGGACGAAACTGACAGCTCCACAATTCCAGGTTCATTTTCGTCTATATATTGTTCAACAGCACTGTTTTGTGTATCTAGACAATTGATTTATATGGAAATGTGGTCATCAGACTTGATTGGATAAAAATTTGGGAGGAGAGGATTCCGTTCTTGTGGAATTTGTCACTGTCGCCATCCGCATGCGCCGTTCTTCTTGAATAGGGGGGCAGAATTGTACCTCGCAACGTCGGGGGATCGGATTACTCAATGACGCAGCCCCATGTTTCGGAAGAACCTCTTTACTTCTGTCTTTCCTTAAATAACGTTGTTTCAGAAGAAAGTTCCTACGCAAGACGTGTCCAATCCAGTTAGTCTTGTTTCTTCTTATTATACCTAGGATATTCCTGTCCTTGTTGACTCTAATACTTCATTTATCACACGATCGGTCCACCAGATCTTTTCCATCCTTCCCCATAGCCACATTTCCAAAGCTTTATAGGCATTTCGTCTCTACTGTCCGAAGTGTGTAATTTTTAGCATTATACGAAGGTATGCTCCAAATGTAACAATTTACTCGTCAACTAGAGCATAACAACAGTAAAACCAGAAATTGTGAATTAATGGATATAAATAATTTTATGTTAGTATGAAGAAAATAGATAATACTGGGGTTTCGTTGGCTTCTTTGAAGCATCTCTTTATTCTTGTCATAATGCTGCAGACTCCATGTACCGGCTGTATATTTAAACTGGTGCCTTTGATGGTAGAATGTAGCACGTAGACTGTAGCACGTAGAATGTCTGCGAACATTTTTCATTTGAAGATACTGTATCAGATATAGAACTACATTAATATGACCACGAAATAATAGGGATTCTTATGGTTTGGGGCAAGATAACAGCACTTCCACAGGAGGGAGTGTGTTTGAGACCAAGTTGGTGTACCTGCTACTTAATGTGCAGCATTTGTGTTTCATATTAAAAGGGTTCTGGGTTCCGGTCTCAGGTCGTTGACTTATCCTACTTTCCTCTTCTCTACTTCTACTCAGCCACTCAAAAAAACACATATATTAGTTTTTGTTTTTGGCGCGACAGCCCCCAGTGAGTCAGGGCCTCCTTATTCACGAGGTTTTCTAGACCACACTCAACAACGCACCACAAACAGTTGGACTCCTCTGGATGAATGATCAACTTGTCGCAAAGACCTCTATCTGACAACACACAGCACTCACAACAGACAAACATCCATGCCTCCCGTGAGATTCGAACCCACAATCTCAGCAGGCGAGCGACCGCAGAAGGCGCGACCAATGAGACCGGCACACATGTTAGCAGTGCTTTAAGGAAATCACAGTCTGTTCCTTAGACGTGCTATATAGTTCATCATAATTTCACTTCCTTTCGATTTTAAACGTTCCGTAATCCAGTCTGTTAATAAGCATCGCCAACTGGAGAATATTTCACTCGTTGTAAGGAGATAAGATATACTGACATTCATATCAGGAAGTATTTAAAACAGCAAAATATGTTTTAGCTGGTAGAATTATAAACGTAAACAAGTTGGCAGTCTGCCACTAAACCTGGTGTGACTGGTGTCTACGTAGGGTTAAGTAACAAGGAACGTCAGGCAGAAGTCATAGAGGTCTTGTTAAATATCTCTTTGCCACGGCATTCTTTCTTGCTACTTGTTAAGAACTTACTAATGACCTACAGTTTTGTATTAGCTACGTTACATTTATCTTATATGATGTAAAATTTATACACACTCGATGTGTTTGTAATAAATGTCTTACAAAATTATGAGCTTCGTGCAAAATGTGTATGCTTGTTTGTAATTGTAGTAATTGTAATTGTAGTCTACCAAGTTTCAGTTGCCTTTCTCTCAAGTTTCTTTAGTTGTCATCAGATCAGAAAGGAATGAATATTTTTTTTTTTTTTTTACGGAAGACACTTTTAGGCTCGTTTGCAAATTCGTGTAAAGCGCTGTTTGTCTTCGTCATGTTCATCCTTCCGTTTGTATGTCCGTTTGCCCGCACATATCAGAGCACCTCCCACTGGACCGATTTCCGTGAAATTTTCTTCTGGGGACTTATCATAACCTCTCATGCAGATCCAAATTTGGTTTAAATCCGGCGATAATATCGGACACTCTACATGAAGGCCGAAAGTAGGTTTTATTGTTGCTGGCGATGTGAAATCGCTATAAAAGCGCTCTCTTCGAGTGAATTGTTGTCAGGCTGTCAGATTAGCCGCAGAGATATCAAAATTACGCGAAGGCCCGCAATGTTATGTTTTATGTATATTGCTTATCTTGTTTATTTCACATCATACAGACACAACTTTACAAAAAATTGCTTAGTTTTTGTAGATCTATTACCATACGTTTTATTTCAGGAATGGTTTCCAGTGGCATAACATTCGTTGCAAGTTCGTAAAAATCATCAAATGGTGTAAAATTTGGGCGCACGCACGCACGCACGCACACACACACACACACACAGGTAGGTAGGTGGGTGGGTGGGTGGGTGGGTAGGTAGGTAGGTAGGTAGGTAGGTAGATAGATGGATAGATGGATGGATGGATGGATGGATAGATAGATAGATGGATAGATAGATAAATAGATAGGTGCAGTCATACATACATACATATATACATGCATACTTACATACACACATTTATATGTACGTACGTACATACATACACACACACACATATATACATACTAACTGTATGGATCAGAATCCTTGAAAAGCTAACCAGTTCTCAGCTAGTCAAGAAATTCCCCGCATTTCATACAGCCCGAAAGTTCATTACCGCGTTTACAAGTGCCCGTCACCTGTCCCTATCCTGAACCAGATCAATCCAGTCCATGCGCTATCATCCCACTTCCTGAAGACCCGTCTTAATATATCCTCCCACCTATGCCTGGGTCACATACATATGTGGTACAGTGATTTCATGAGGTTATCTGCTGCCCTTTAGTGAGAGAAAGTAGGCCACAACTGTGTTAACGCTTCTGCCGTTTTAGCGTGTTGTATATGTCAGCTGCTGTAGTACCGTGAAGATGGGTGTCTGACCGGAACTGCAAGCCACCGGCCACCCTAATGCTTACACTGTCCGCTCTGCTGCTCTCTTTTACTATCTCTGATCTCTCCGATTCACCAGATGGCAGTACAAAGTCTGAGCTTCGAACTCAATGCACAGTGTGTCTGTCACGCGGTTTTGTCCTCGAAATCTACTAAGAGCATTTTATTCAAACTTCATTATTTAACGACGCCATCTCATCGGTGGACATTAGAAACAGGTGAAAATAAGAGTAGTCTACTATCAGTAGGTAAGAATTTCAGAGCCATAATACTTTCCTATCCAATGATCCCCCATTTCCGAAATAGCGTTGTTTGTTTTGCAAGGTGCCCATTATTACAATACTACTTTGTCCACCAAAACTATCACATGAACTGGCCTGGGATCGAACTCGGGTCTCGGAGGTGACAAGCTGCATGGTCCGTAACACGGTCGAGGAATTTCGTAAAAGGCCTTCTGCAGTATTAAAGGCAGTGTCCAGGCATTTGTTGGCACAAGCGTAGAATTGCGGAGGAATTCAGTTAGAGTGGCTGATAGTCCATTCTTTTACATCCTTGATCCAATTAATTGTAGAGTATTACTCGCAGCCTTAAGATAATTAGGAATTCCTCACGCACTTCATCAGACAGTTGATGTTAACTTCGGTCACACATGTCTTTCTTTGAACGCATACGTCAGCGCGCTCCTTGGTTAGTGCTACGTACCACCACAGATAACCACACCCCTTAATCACAGTAATTATTGCAACATTGCAGCGCTGGACATTCTGCCAGCCGCTATTAATGTGCTGGGTGGGCAGAGAAACCTCACCAACTCGCGTCAACGGTGAACAATACACAGGGCGATTCAGGAGGGAAGACTATTGGCTTCGTCATGTCTTCCTGTCAGTCCGTCAGTCCGCGTGGAAGAACTTGGCGGGCACGAATTTTTATGAAATTTGATATCTGTACAGAAAGTTCAAGTTTGATTAAAATCTTACACGAATAACGGCTAATGTAGGAGAGAGCTAAGTACATTTATGAAAATTTGTAGCTCAGTTTTTTTTTAGAATGAGAAGTATTTTAGAAAAAGTTGCAGAGAAAATCAAAACGCCTATTTTATATTCGATAACCCTTTTTTACATTAATAATATAATTTATGAGATAATGTGGAAAAATATGGTAGAGTCAAATAGCCGCAGATGACAACAAAATACGGCACATGCGCGTTGCATGCTGGTTAGCTAAGGCTAAAGACACAACACACTCTTTATACAATACTTACTGCTTTTCCACTGCAACGATATTTACGTGAAAGCAACCCAATATTAAGTTGATAAGTATATTTCCTGTCTTGTGTAAATTTAAAATGAGAAACTTTGTGTAGATACAACCGTTTGTTTGTGCTGTGTTTGACTCTTTCGGTATCGCAGATTATGTGGCGCAAGCTTTGAGGTGACAATAGTGAATTGAAAGAGATACGAAAGGAAGCTTTCGTGGCTTCACGTAAATTAATATTTTGGTATTTGCATGGATTGATCCATGAAAATCACAGCAGATCCCTCAGGATAGGTAAATACAAATGTTTATCGAAAGTTATGGAGAGATAATACCTCTTGGCAATGAAAGGCAGCGATGTTAAAATGGATTTAGAAGACTCGTGGATTGGATTTATTTGACTCAGGGTTGGGTGAAATGTTGGGCTCATGTGAATATGGCAGTGGACATAATGGGCTGCATTATGCTTACAGACGGAGAGGCTTGTGGTCAGATGAGAAAATACCAGCTTATGGATGCTCGTGTTAACCATGTTAATCGGCCTTACGCAATAAACACGATCGCTGCCGTATTGCAGTACGGAGTTTCAACATATAGTTGTAGTAGTAAAAGTAATATTGCGGTAGCAAATTGGCGTAAAGTTTAACCTGAATTAAACAGTTCCTAATTCATTGCGCTTTGCCTGCGTATTCAAAATGTGCTAAGAACAGTTTCTCCTTTCAAGTGCTTGTTAAATGGGGTTTAACATAAAATCAGATGCACTCATTACACTAGTCTCATCAACATTCATGCCATATGGCCGCCACGTAACGACATTATGAGGAGAACAGCAATGCATAACGTCACGCTGAACTTCTTCAATGCATACAGACACTCACCGACTGACACAGGTCCAAGTTACGTAGTTTCAGACTTACGAAATTTTAAAAAGTAAAAGTTCGGAATAATAATATTTTGAAAGGGGCGCCTTATTTTTTCCTTGCGGGTATGAAATCCCATTGAGATGAAGGTGGCGGAAGAATTCTACTGGGCGATAACACATGATGCATCCGATCAAGTTTCAGTGTGTTGGATTCCAGATTTTAGTTAGACTACATTGTGTCACTTTGAGTGCGTGCATGTGTGTGTGTATATATATACATACATACATACATTTATATGACCCTGTGTGTACCCAGGTCGCTCCCGGTGCCTGTGCTGTCTAAGGTGCAGCTCTGCGGCCGCGTGGTTCCTGGGATCCCCGGTTCGAATGTTTGTCTCTTGCGTTTACTGTGTGTTTTAGGTATCGCATTCTGCGACGGGCAGATCACTCGTTTAGAGAAGTCATATGGCGCGTGTGTTTCTAACGGTGTTATTATTATTTTTTTTTTCCATAGCGCAACAGCTCCTAGTGAGCCAAGGCCTCGTCATTATCGAGGCTTCACGATCACGCACCGACACACAAGTCAGTAGGTCTTCTATGGATGAGCGATCAGCCCAGCGCAGTGTGTGTGTGTGTGTGTGTGTGTGTGTGTGTGTGTGTGTGAGGCAGCCTAGGCCAGATTTGGGCTGTAGCTTTACGGAAAAATAAAATGTATACTCAATCCGACTTGGGTAAATTCGACTGGCGCCTGAACTTCTGGACCGTAACGACTGCTTAAGTCGGGGATATTCTGCTGTTTCTTCCACTATCTGTTTTTTCCACTTGGTTGTTATCTAACTTCATCTGTCCGTGCAAGCCCAGCTAGTCTCCAGATGGAGAATTTACTGCAGCCTACATGTGGAGCTGAAACATTAGTCCATGTAACGACCACCGAGTTTGCTGCTGCACGAACCCGCTCAGCCTTTCGCAGATAAAAGCCGATAAAAATTTTACTTACTACATAATTCCGATAAATCATAAACAGTACTCTGGAATCGTGAACCATTTTTACATCGCTTCAGGTGTTGAACTTGTGTCACGACCTGCAAGATTAATCCTTCTGTATAGAGTAATGTAGAGGCTAAAATTCACATGTTATAAACACACGACAGGGCGCACCCTGCCGAGCTGCTCTTATTGATATAATCGGTGGGGGGGGGGGGGGGGGGGCGTTTGGGGGGGGGCGGGGGGGGGGGGGGGGGGGGGGGAGGGGGGGGAATTTTCCACACCACTGGATATAAATTTCCCTATGTTGTTTTAGTTCCCCGTTTACAG
>Ga0123354_10002369_pt1 | contig 24784 bp, 19 predicted proteins | sample TergutLab28metaG_2_FD_97872 | JGI IMG/M metagenome (GOLD analysis project Ga0123354, IMG submission 97872) | Labiotermes labralis P4 segment gut microbial communities from Petit-Saut dam, French Guiana - Lab288 P4 | ecosystem: Host-associated > Arthropoda: Insects > Digestive system > Gut ...
GAAATAAGAAAACGGAAGGCTAACTGGATTGGTCACATCTTACGTAGAAACTGCCTTCTAAAACAAGTTATTGAAGGAAAGATAAAGGGACAGATAGAAGTGACAGGAAGACGAGGAAGAAGGTGTAAGAAGTTACTGGATGACCATAAGGACAGTAGAGGATACTGTGAATTGAAGGAGGAAGCTCTAGATTGCACGGTGTGGAGGAATCGTTTTGTAAGAGGCTTTGGACCTGTTGTTTGACAGATTACTGATGATGATGAAAGTCTGGCTGGGAACACAGCGCTTACGCGTAAAGACGAATGAGGAGCTGATGGATGGTTTCAAGGACTGGCTCAGCTCCCAGCCGGCAACTTTCTATGATGTGGGGATAGTGAATCTCATGTCACGCTATGACAAGTGCCTCAATTCAGAGGGTGATTATGTCGAGAAGTAGCCTAATTATGTAGCTAACTTTTGTATATAATAAAATATTTTTCCTTCTTTCTTGTTTTTTTAAACAGCCACCAGACGTTGATTTCCGAATATCCTACATAAATTGAAGGGTGTGAAATTAATGCTCTGTCACTTGCTTTGCATTTGATGAGTGGTTTCTGGCCTTCATTGCATTGTTCTTATACAAGTAGTACTTAGTAACCTGTATAAATATGTAAAGTTCTGTATTATGTTTTATTAAGTATTTTCCACTTCATTTTCAGGGCCAAATATTTTTCTGAAAAAGCTGTTTTCAAATGTTTGTTTGTAATTTTGCACTTTGTCTGGTAAGACATCACATTTTGCATCTATATAAAGATGCTGCACTGTGTGATAATACGGAATTTCATTTGTTTTTCTTCGCAAGTTTTGGTCAAATAAACTCTTTGTTTTCCATCTGCAGCCTGCAGTTCCCTGTTATATATAATGCAAGATACAGGACACATGAAACAAATGAATTTTCTTCTATTTCAGAGTGACATAAGTGATGTGAACCAAATTTTCAAAGAACTTGGTGCTATGGTCCACGAGCAGGGTGAAGTAATTGACAGTATTGAGGCGAGTGTAGAGAAAACAGAAGTGTTTGTTGGTGAGGGGGCAAGCCAGCTTCGACAGGCCAGCAATTATCAGGTAGCTGAGCTGGGTATAGTATATAGACTGCATCTGGAATATCATTATGGTACATCATATTACATTTTGTTTTCTGTTGCTACTGCATACTGTTTATTGCTTATACAGTATGATATGGGAGCAGTAAAGTTTGATGAAGAATGTTTACATTGTTTAGATCAAAGGAAGCAGGATAAAATGCAGTGTTTACGTGATCCAAACCCAAGCAATGTAGGTAATCAAAACAAATGTAAGTTGTGAAGCTGGTAGACATTTCATGAACAAAAAGAAGGGATATCTAATTGATGAACTTGAAATTAACAGTAAGTTAAAAAATATCAGAGACTTGTGTAGGGACATCATTGGCTTTAAGAAGGGTTACCAGCCTACACCTAATATAGTAAAGGAAGAGAAGGGCAATTTGGTTACAGATTCCCACAGTATTTTGGCTAGGTGGAAGAGCAATTTCTCTCAGCACGATGGAGTTACCAGTGTTAGGCAAACAGGAATACATACAGCAGAACCACTAGTGCCTGAGCCAAGTGTCTGTGAGGTTGAGATGAAAGTTCAAAAATATCAGAGACTTGTGTAGGGACATCACTGACTTTAAGAAGGTTTATGAGCATAGAACTAATATAGTAAACAAAGAGAAGGGTGATTTGGTTACAGACTGGCACAGTATTTTGGCTAGGTGGACGAACAGTTTCTCTCAGCTATTCATTGTACAAGGAGTTGGCAGGGTTAGGCAGACAGCAATACCTACAGCAAAACCACTACTGCCTGAGCCAAGTGCCTGTGAGGTTTAGATGGCTATTGAAAAGCTAAACAGACACAAATTAACAGGTATTAATCAAATCCCAGCAGAACTGATTAAAGCAGGGGGTAGAACAATTTGCTCCAAGATTCATAAACATCTTAATTCTACTGGGAAGGAGGAATTGCCTGCAGGTGGAAGGAGTTGATCATTGTATCTATCCATAGGAAAGGTGATAAACCAGATTGTAGTAATTATAGAGGCATATCACTTTTGTGAACTACATACAAAATTTTATCCAACATCCTGCTGTCAAGGTTGAGGAAATTATTGGGGATCGTCAGTGTGGATTTGCACGCAACAGGTCAACTACTGATCATATATTCTGCATTCGTCAAACACGTGAGAAAAAATGGGAAAACAATGAAGCATTGCATCAGCTATTTTATAGACTTCAAGAGAGCTTATGATTCGGTTAGGAGGGAGGTCTTATATAATATTCTCATTGAGTTTGATATCCCCATGAAACTGGTAAGGCTCATAAAAATGTGTCTGAATGAAACTTATAGGAGAGTCTGGGTAGGAAAGCTTTTGTCTGACATGTTCCCTGTTAGGAATGGTTTTAAAGAAGGAGATGCCTTATCACCATTTCTTTTCAGCTTTGCTGTAGAGTATGCTATTAGGAGGGTTCAGGTAAACTAGGATGGCTTGAAATTAAACGGTACACATCACCTTTTTGTTTATGTTGATGATGTTAATATATTGGGTGGTAGCTTATGTACAGTAAAAAAAAAACCACTCGGAAGCTTTAGTAGTTGCTAGTAAGGAGACTGGACTTGAAGTAAATGCTGATAAAACTAAGTGTCTCAATATCAGAATGCAGGATGAAGTCACAATATAAAGATTGATAATAGTTCATCTGAAAGGGTGGAAGAGTTCAAATATTTGGGAAAAACCTTCACAAATTAAAATTCTATTAAGGAAGAAATTAAGAGGAGATTGAAATCAGTGAATGCTTGCTATCAGTGTTGCAGAATCTTTTGTCTTCCAGTTTGCTATCCAAAACTTCAAAGATTAAGATATATAGAACTATAATTTTGACTGTTTTGTATGTGTATGAAACTTGGTCACTCACATTGAGGGAAGAATGTAGGCTGAGGGTGTTTGAGAATAGGATGCTGAGAAGAATATTTGTGCCTAAGAGAGACGAGGTAACAGGAGAGTGGAAAAAACTACCCGATATTGTTCGGGTATCAAATCAAGAATGGGATTGGTGGGTAATCTAGCACATATGGGGGAGGGAAGTGGTGTATACAGGGTTTTGGTGGGAAAACCTGAGGGAAAGAGACCACTTGGAAGACCCGGGTGTAGGTGGGAGGATAATATTAAGATGGATCATCAGGAAGTGGGATGTGGGGGCAAGTACTGGATCAGTCTGGCACAGGATATGGACAGATGGTGGGCACTTGTAAATACGTTAATGACCCTTGGGGTTCCATAAAATGCAGGGAATTTCTTGACTAGCTGAGAACTGGTTAGCTACTCAAGAAGGACTCTGCTCCATGGAGTAAGTACATCAGTAAACAGCAAAGTAAATGCAATAGGTATGATAGTGTGCTGTTCCAAGTAATGGGGTTGGTGGTAACATGAAGATTAATTCAAGAAATGCCTTAAAAGTTTAAATAAAAGAAATGCACTGTCTTTTCTTACCACTTATTGTTTAGAACCTAGCAGTTTTGCATACATAATTTTTTAGTCTTTACAAAAGTGAGGTAGATGGTGGGTGATATTTTCCATGGCAGACCAGTTTCATAAGCCTTCATTATAAATCAATCATCCATATTTCCCATCACAAAATTCAAGAATACATAATTAGCTTGAATCTTGCGATGAAATGCACTGTTGATTTTATGATCTCCTTTTTGACATATTAATTAAATATGTAAATTAATTTTGCATTGCATTTAGCAGCAGTCCTTTCCTATGGTCTAGTTTTGCATAGATCTTATAAAGGGCAATAATCCATGTATGCTTTGGGCAATAATTGTAACAGGAAGTTCACATTGAAACTGTTGGTTTGCATGTTATATGCTGCAGCATTATTGGTTCCAAAAATAGTGGGTAACAAATATCATATTTCTGAACACTGAAGTGTATGGAAGTTAATGTATGTGAATTGTTACAACATGCAACAGCATAATGGAAGAAAGAGGCATAACACAAAGCAGTTTCTTTTCATGCACACAAATGATCTGTATAGTTTGAAGTGTGTAACATCTTTATACTTATCATGCGTAGTATACTGGTGAGGCTTCTGGCTGGATGGTCTGGCATTCAAATCCTGGTATGAGCAAGAGATTTTTCTCTTCTCCAAAACCTCCAGACCAGCTCTGAGGCCCCCCCTGGCCTTCTATTTAATGGGTATTGCAGTTCTATCCAGGGCATGAAGTTAGCCACTCGTCTTAGTCTAGTGCCAATGCTGAGAATGAGTGGAGCTGTACATCTTCTACCCCTATTTGCCTTCTTGCTGTGGAAAAAGAAAACTTTTTTTTTAATATCACTAAATCTTTGAAATAGTTGAGTCACATAAATCCTTAGTATCCTGGCACGTGAATTCATTTGAGAAAAATTTTATACAACTCAGTAGGCTGTAGTAAATTACTGGTACATTGTATAACTGAATTTTGCAGAAAGACATGAAAATTTTCATTGAAATATGTGTAACAAGATTCTTTTCCCATGTGTTTGATTTCATATCTTGGTAGGCAGGTAGCACCAGTAATTCATCTTGACAGAGGTAACTGCAGAAATTTAACGCATACATGTAACATAGGTAATTGTGAATGTGCTAAAAGATGTTATCATGCATACTCTGTGTATTGTCCACAATCATCAACAGTCTTTTTTCAGGTTAGGTTTTCAACTTAAAAAACTGAGCCACCAAATATGGCATTGAACTTTTGCAGCATGCTAGAATAATAAATATATTGTACCATCTCACGTTTATATTGTGGCTATATACGTCTCATCATAATATCTCACACAGGTTATGGAGAGAAAAAAATTGTCACAGTTTTCTTTTCCTCACTTCAGTTGAATACAAAGTGTTACGGTTAGATAAGTAGAAATGTATAGATCTGAATTCACATCAAACTGTGCTGAAAACTATAAACTGGTAGTTTTGAATGTAGCCATTAGATGCCTGGTATCCCTGTTGTATGTATGCCACAGGAGAGAGGCTTTAAATTTGTAATTCCAACTGACAACCTTATTGCTGTATGTAGATACATAAATCTGTGTGAGTATAAAATTTTTAACAAAGTAAGAAGCAATTGTATATCATATAGTAGTGATTGTATAAGCTTGTATTTTGAAAAGTAGAGTCTGTTTTCCTTTTTGCTTTTTTTTTTAATGTCTTTAGTTTCTTTCTTTCCTGCCAAGTTGCATTTTATTTGCAGACCAAACTTCGGAAGAAGAAGTGTATCCTAGCAATTTGTCTCACTGTCGTTTTGGCTGTGATTATTGGTATAATTATTTGGCAGTTAAAGTGAGCACATGTAAGTAGTTTTTGTTTCATATTATTGATAGATATTGCAGATTCAGTTCATTCGAAGTTCTGCTTAATGTTTATCTCAGTTTATTTTATTGTAAGTTTAATTTCAGTTGATTCACCAGTAGAGTTACCATTACAATCATTGTTAATGTAATAATACAGTTTCATTAACATGTAAGTGTGTAAAGGAACATACCAAAATAGTTTATCTTTTCGTGTGTATGTGTGTGTGTGTGTATATATATATATATATATATATACGTAAGCAGTATCTATAGTATGAGAGTACAGTTGCACATTTTCAGGTGCTTTTAGTGGTGTGTTAAATATGGGTCATTATACTGCCTTAACTTACAACATGGGACATGATAGATTGTGACACCTTTCACAGGGAAACATCAAGTACATGCTGTGTAAATCCATAAGCCAAACCAGTTCAATGATACTGTACAGAAAGTGGCCTACATTTGACCTACTGTCCACTGTTTCTGATGTCTTGAAGTTTTGTATGCTGGTAGTCAGCTAATAAAGCTTGTTTCTTTCGTAGACGGACCGACGCAAAAGGAAGGCCCTTATGCTAGGAATTGCTGGCGTCATATGTGCAGCTATCTTACTAATTATATGGATCAAGATATAGATTACACAAAAGAATTGCTGGACACTTGTGGTGAGTAAACAAAACCAACAGATCTGTAGAGGTTATGATGATGACTGCTGGCTGTACTCTGTGTGAGACCGTGGGAAGTGTTTGAACTGTGACAGCTTTGATAGCTAAATGTGTCTGAACATAATAATGCTGTTTATTTTGAAGAACCCATTTGATTTTCGTCCTACTGGTGTAAACTGACCTACATATGATACACATAGAATGCATAATCTCCCCCATTCCGTTAATTTAAGATAACTTGACCAGTTGTAGACTGGACTTTTGTTTATATTTAGTTGTAACATTCCATTCATTTTTTTTTTGGTAACTGACAAATGATATTCTATTAATTTAATCAGCCAATTTTATTAATATTGTATAGTGTGTACAAAGAATTAGACATATAAGAGAGAACTTAAACTTCTGTGATTTAATTCAAGTGTGCTCTTGTAAAGGATGTAAATACATTTATGTGTTCTGTTGATGCCAGTCAAACATCATACCATTCAGAAACTCATACATGGTGATTCAGTAATCTCATTCTTATGTAAGAATTACTTGGAGTTGAAATTTAATATTTTGTCTTCTTTTATTTGTAAGAAGGGATTGTTTCAACTTGTACTTGTTACGGAATGTAAACTCCCCACTGTAAGCATAGTGTTGAAGCAGCACATTTTTCAAGATTTTCAAACCCTGCTTTTAATAGGGCCATTATTATTTTTGTAATAATGGATGTGAAAAAACCATTTTAGGCACATTTACAAAGATGTGAAAAGTAAATATTAGCTTAATAGTGTCTGCTTATCTGCATAGAATAACTTGAATCATACTGGATAAATTTTCATGACATTTTATATCTGGAACTTTTTTCAAAATCTGTGCGTAAAATTCAAGTTACGTTGAAATGCAACAAAAGTTGTTTGTACTTCACATGAAAACCTAAGCACATTTATAGTATCTTGCTAAATCCCACATAGAGGGAGAAACATTTCACATCAACATTGTAGAGAAAATCAAAACATACATTTCATGTTAAATCCTTTTTTTCTGACAGTTGTGCCATGTACAAGATAATTAGAGAAAATAATGCAGAGCCAGACAGGCCACAGTTGTTGAAACATAGTGTGGTGCACAGATTTGTTTTGCAGTGGTTAACATAACAATGCTACAACATTTAATATTTTTGACAGGACATATACAGCTCAGCAGCACCAAATAGAGCACATAGTTGCATTTCTATGGCAACACTGTTATCTTTATCTCTAATTGTTGAAGAATTTGCACTGAAATAAGAATTATCCATGTTTGTAATTGTTGATTACAAGAATAATGTTTTCAAAATTTTCTGTCACTAATGTTTATTGCACATAGATAATGCACATAAAATAATGAGCCAATAATGAAACTACCTAGAAAAAAATTACATCTCTATCCATTAAGTGGGTAAATCAAGATGTGAAGGCCCTAATGCACCACAGTGTTACAATATAAATATATTTTGCTGTCTTGTTTAAGAAAGAAGTTCTTTTATCCTTTCCTTAAAGTTCTGCTCTTTCAAAAACTGTGTCAGTCTGCAAATCTGCTGTAGTTGCATTTACCACATACATACAGGAGGGATTATTGGGGGTGGGGAGGCAGAAATGAACAGTCATTTAAATGAAATAAATTATGAAAGGAAAGGTGCAAGCTTATTAACAGATCATATTGATACAAGGTTTTTGTTGCATGTTGATACATAAGTCGAATGTAAATTTCTACTGACAAACCCACCTCATAACCAAGAAATTGTAAGCTTTCTCGTTAATCACAGTGAACTAGGAGTATTTATCATTTCTGTTCACTACTACATGTATTGCTGTTAACCTAAAACCATAGAAGGTGTTATAAGTGACATCCCTGTGCTTGTAGAAAACCTTCATATCTCATTAACGTGTTTCAAAATAGTTGGCAAAGCACTGGGAAATGTATGAAACGACTTGCAGATTTTTTTTTCTCCAAAATTCTTGTACTTTGTACGCGGTGGCGCAGTTGTTTGAGGCACTGTGCTACAAGCCAGAAGGTAGCAGGTTCGATTCCGGATGGTGTCGGAATTTTTTGACACAATCCTTCCAGCCGTACTATGGCCCTGGAGTTGACTCGACCTCTAACAGATATTAGTACCACGAATATTTCCTGGGGGTGAAGGCAGGAGGTGCATAGGTCTGACAACCTTACCACCTTCATGTGTCGATTGTCTTGAAATCTGGGAGCCTCAACCTCCTGGAACCCTCAGGGACTGCCCAGGCCTGTAATGGGATTGCTTTTCATGTACTTTGTGCAGATTTTTGTTATAAACTTTGTCTTTCAGCATACTGTTGCTCCAGTCCTGTGGAAGTCTGGTAGGGGTACAAGTAACACACTACTATAACAATAACAACTTATTTAATAAACCAATCTGGAGCACATACAATGTAACCTTTTTGCCCACAAATACCTTGGGCTACACCAAAATTCTTGTTCACTGCTGAATAAACGTACGTACTTATTACACACTCCGTACTTCAAAACTTTGAACATATACAATAGCCGAGTATGAGAGCTCTGGTTGTAGTTGCACAGCGCTGACCAGCTCAACTGTTTTGCTATTGGATGGTTCAGAAGATACGACCAGAGTGGGGAAATAAGGGGCCCGGCTTGGGTACAGGTAGTAAGGCTTAAAGGGGGCGATAAACAGGTGTAGCAAGAAATATGTAATCGCAAACCCCGTCATTGTGTCTGGGTTTGAGACTTACCTTGGCACACTGTACAAGAAAAAGCCATTCAGGTTGACATACAGGTAGCAGCTGATTGACCTTGTGAGCCATGACATTGACCTATATGAAGTAACTGTAAATCTTTTCTGCCCCTCACTGCTTGTAAAAGTGTATTAAGTGTTACACACACACACACATATATATATAACACTGAAAATTTGTATTTTCCTTTTAAAGAAAGTGTCCTAATATTCTCATGGAGCTATCTGCACACCACATTCCAATATTCACGTCTTGACAAGGATATTCATGTAGCTGAGATGGTTATTCTACACTCCAGGTAGCAGTTTGAGTTTTGACTTAACCTGCTTAAATGCAGGCATGGTTTGTCACAAAAAGGGTAACATTTGTGTTAACAGTTTCATCCTTATTTGATCCCACTTGAAAATTGCGGAAATGAATCCAAGTGCCTCTAGCAGTATTAAGATTACCTTTGATTTGTTCCGAAGCAAGCTCCAATTTTCTGTGATTGTTTTTCAGCCTGTATACTCTGCATTTTTTCTTTATGTCCAACATTAATTCTGTGCTGTGAAACTGTTCTGTCATCGACTTTCTAGGTACATCATCACCAGGAAATTTTCAGTGAAATTTATGGCAACCTTTAACCTAGGGCAAACTTCTAACTTATGATTGTTTAAGAACCCACTTTTCTGTGTCCTGTACACCATATTTTCAATATCAGTCTACCATGAGTGAAAAACAGCTGATTTTTAGGCATGTTCACAAAATTGCAAAATAGCGACTGTTAACTTTGTTATGTCTGTCTGGCTGGCTGACAGGTTGTCTGTTCATCTGCATGGAACAGCTCAGCTCCCACCAGACAGCTATTCTTGACATTATTAGAGTATTTTTTGAAAATCTATCAAGAAAATTTAAGTTGATCAAAACCTGACAAGAATAATGTGTGCTTTACATGAAGACCTGTGCACGTTTATGATATATTTCGGAATTTTTCTTAGAATGTGAAATGTTTCAGACCAAAGTTGTAGAGAAAATCGAAACACATATTATGTGTTCAGGTTTTTTTTTTAAATCGTGCCGTTTGTGAGATAAAGTGAAAAAGTATGGTAGATCCATACAGGCCACAGATGACAGTATAATATGGCACTTGCACTTTGCATGCTGGGTAACTAAGGCTACAGACACACACACACATAATATGGAACACTTTTTGCTTTTCTTTAGCAATAATAGTTGCACGTAGGTGCCTCAGTGCTACATTACACATATGCTGCCTGTCTTGTTCTATCTTGTGTGCGACTCACCAGCAAGAGAACATGACAGTCATTCTTACACTGACCAAGTCTTGGCTGGTTTTCTTTACAATCACATTTGCTGCAACATAATTTGATGACCTCATGCATTCATTGTTCAGGTCATAAGTGTGTTTGTAAAGTACATTTTGCCACCTCTACACGCTTGCATTCATGCTGGTAGGGAGGTCAGTACTAGTTCCAGCATTCAACCGTAAAGTAAGCTTTGTAGGTGCAGCAAGGGATTCCAGGCAGAACTTATAACGCTTACTGTCCTGTTGTAGAGCTTTCTTTTCCTGCAGATGTATTAGTATTGTTCAGATGGAAGTTTTTTGGATTTTGACACCATGCTGTGATGTAGGTTCATACCTTGGTTGTGGAGGAACAAATATGTGATGATTTTTTCCCCTGGGTTAAAGGAATTGGGTGCAATCTGACATTACAGTAATCAGTATGGTGATATGGTTCAGTTATTTATGTGGTTTGCAAAGAATGGCCAGTCAAAACCACTGGAATGGGAGATGGGATAGAGTGTTGTCTGGGTAGGTAGGAACAGCAAAGCAGATAATTTAAGTCGCCAGAATGCAGAACAAGAATGATATGTGAGTAGGATGTGAAGAGAGAAATTTTATACATGGCCATTTACCAGGCTACAGTGGATAGGAAGTTGAAAGGGAAAAGTGACAAATCTGCTTTTGAGGACACACATAACAGAGTGTTACCTCAGGAAAAAAAACAGTCCTGTCCTTTGAGAAAGCCCACTTCTTTTCCTACAGGAAGTGGAGAGGAAGCTTCCATGACCTGCTTGAGGAGAACCAGTAGGACAGGTGCACTCCACTGTCATAATATTCCTACCAGTATCATGAAAATCAGTCATCTGCTTCAAAATTTAGATTGTGAGGAGGTGGCCTCACTTATAAAAAAAGTATGCATTTTGGGCTTACAGCCTTACATGTTTCCTTTGTAGGCTAAAAGCAAGGTATAAATGGCCATTTTTTCTGAGGGCTTAATGATCTGTTTACAAAAGAAATTATTGTAGATAAGATTAGATTTTGGACTTCTGAGTTATATAGTTCTGTGTTGTTTTCTTTAAGAATGAAATTTAATAACATAGTTCATGATTTTACACTAACTATTTTTAGTGTGAAGTACTGTAATTTAGTGAGTTACAAGCCGATAAATCCTGATTCAGTGGTGCAGAAGTCCCAGGCACCAGGTTGTCCATGCAACTAAATTTTTTTACTGTGGCACCTAGAATTTTGAGGTGGCTATTAGAGTTTTGTAAAATTTATGCACCCATACCTCTGTTTATCAGCCAGCCAGTCAGCATCCTCAGTTGAAGGAAACAAGAGGGTATGCAGTGCAGTTGCCCCTGAAGGAAACTGTCCACATCATTTTGTCTTAATTTTAAAACTGTTGGACTCTGTCTAACTTTGCTGTAGATCTTTATCCTTTACGTGCCATGCTGGATATGCCATTGTCCCCAAGTGAGGTCCATTTTTTATATACACTTGGCAGACCATTAAGACCAATTTAATTCTTTTTCTCTGGCTTTTGGTGTTGTAGGGTCCAGTTTACAACTTTTTTTTTTGCCATGCATCTCAGTATAATCTTGGTAATTAACCAACTTAATGCACACATTCTTGTTTTATAATAGGATTTATTATATGCCTCTACATGTTTCGAGCACAATGTGCTCATCATCAGGAGGTCAAAATTGTATTATACAGCATCTGGTATTGTCACACCTGTAGGTGTGACAATACCAGATGCTGTATAATACAATTTTGACCTGATGATGAGCACATTGTGCTCGAAACATGTAGAGGCATATAATAAATCCTATTATAAAGCAAGAATGTGTGCATTAAGTTGGTTAATTTCCAAGGAGAACATTTTGCTGTTAATGCCAGGCTTAGTCCAGATAATGATATGAAAGGGTTAGACCTGTTCTTTTGTGTCAGAGTTATGTGTGCAGTATGTGCCCATGTTCTCTGATGTCCTTTCTCTCTTTGAGTGTACCTTGTTCTTATATAATTAATTTATTCATACACATTTTTACATGTTTGAGAATGCTGAATCACACCTCTTTCATGGTTTGTGTTTCTGAATTATTTTTCATTCAAGTTAACATGTTATTGGGGAAACACTGTTGTAAGGTTTTTGATGTCATAGCATGAATTAGGTTTACATGCAACTTTATTGAACTGTACCATCATAGTACAACCATAGTGGTAGTTCATGCTCTTTATTTACAGCAAAGTTTCCTGCATGTATCAGTCATTTGTTCTTATTCAGGGAAACGTATTGTACAAAAGTGGCTACTACCAAAGATTATTACAATATATGAGTGTATAAAAACATTCCACTTGTACTTGATGTGAAAGTGTGAATTTATTTGAGTACATATACATTACATGACTGTAGTACAGTTTAATATTTTACTTTGTACAATAGGAAGTAGAGAGCATATATTACCACTAAGGTTGAAATATGGTAGTATAGATCAGTAAAATTATAGATACAGCTTTATTATTTATGTTTTGTTGATAACTTATAACATTCACTACCATAATAAGTTAAAAATGTGTTGTGTAAATACGTAAGGTGAAGAAAAGGGAGAAATCAAGACATGAAACCTTTTTTGTTGTTGTTGTTGTACATTGTTAACATTTTGACATGTCTATATCACTGGCTAATGTTCTTAACTGTAAGACCAAGTGATGACCAAAGACTATGCCTGCATAATAATAGATAAATTTTCCTTATTTGAATTTTGTCATTGGGCCTGTTTAAAATTGATTGTACTAATGATATAAATAAAAATGAACACAATTTGTTTTTATTATGTTAGGCTTTAATAAAGGTGTGAGGTGCTGGTGTGCAGCCAGACAGAAGAGAGAGGAATGAGAAAAGATAGAACACAAGTTTTGTTATGCAGGGGGGCTATATAAGCTATGTTGCTGAGAATTCAGGTGACATTGCTTTGCATAAAGATCTGTTGTGTTTGTGGAATGATATTGCTCAACTTCAGGTCACTGCGTTGGCTGTTCACATGCATTCTGTTTGTTGATTCAAGTTAAGTTGTTACAGAAATAATCTAATTTGTCTTGATCAGGTGGGCCATTAAATTAATTTCTCTCACATAATTGTGATCTGGTAAAAGTGCCCCATCCCTCTGTTTTCTCCTTCCTCCCTCTTCATTTATCAAATTATTTCTGTTAACATCAGACAGAATAGTACTCCACAGGCAATTTTACTGGATGGTATCCTGTCAATGTCTCTGGAACAACTGCAGAAGTTTCAGCAGTTGGAGAAATCTGAAGCAGCTTTTTTTTCCAGATGAGCTGTCATTGTTATGTGCCTGAATTCTTGAACCATTTTATACCAGGTTGTATGGTAGGTTTCAAGTACTACTGAACTTACTATTGATTCTGCCGTATGAAAGCTGAAAGCCAAAGAATGAAACCAACTGCTTGTTGTGAAATACATGCAAGAAAGTTTAGTTGTATTATTTATTACTAGTGACATATTATTTCCGTAGTAACAATAGTGATTATTAATAATTTGCATTGAGTGCACAAACAAAATGGAAGTCTTTGGAGGTTTAGTACAGATGTGAATTTCAAGAAGTTTTATGTTTCAGGTCTGGAAACCATTCATCAAATGTAAAACTCAAGTGACAATGTTGTGAACTCCCCTTAGTTGTATGTTTCTTCCAGTCGGGTACAAAAAACTTTGGGAAGCAGAACTGTTGTTATCATCACAGTTGTGTGGAGGGTGATGACAATAGTGACAATAACAGTGAAATTGTGCAGTGACCATTTTTTAAATGTCACATCCATAACCACTACCAAGTACACCACTCAAAACAATTATTTCTTCACATAATAGTTCAATTGGCGGAAGACAAAAACCAAAATCTGCTGAATCAGAAGCAAGTTGTATGGTTGGAATGAACAGAACTGAAAATCTATGACAAATCAGCTGCAAATGAAGAATCTGAAAATCCTGTTATGATGAGTTTTGTTTTAAAAGCTTAATGCTCTATATGAATTAGTTCACATTACTGAAGAAGTGCAAGTTCAGAACAGTAGTTGTGGATCATTTTTGTAGAAAACAAATGCAGTTGGTTTTCCCTTGATGACACATGTCATAACATTCACAACACACACTCTCCTCATGAACAGCAGACTTCTTTCCAACAACAGATGCTACCTGCTCAGCAGACATTTTTCACACACCACATATATACTCAACAGGAGGCTAGTTTAAATGATTTTACCTTCAGTATCTTAAATTTATCAAACTGCTTCATGTCCCTTTGTTTAACATGAACAGTATAATAAAATAAGGCTTGACAGTATGAAATCTTGCCTTAGTGTAAAGTTCTGTCCCACAGCAGATGAAATGGTTTGCCTGTAGTTGATTTCTGCTTTTGAATTCGTTGACTTACTGTAGTTGGTAACAAATGCAAAAGTTTCCACAGGCATTCAAAAACTGCTCTGGTTTATTGTGAACCTGCCACTAGTGACAGTAAATTTCCACTTGTACATTTCATAATTTATTATAAGGGTGAAAGCCACATCTCCTTTTCTTTCACAGAATACAGTACTTTGCTTTCAGCTTTTCTAGCCACAGACCATGTGACAGTTGTGTCGTGGCTTGCCAATCTTTAGGCAGACTGTCACTTGTTGCTAGCATGCCAACTCTTACATTTGTACTCAAAGACATATGTGTCTATCTACAATCTCATATTTTGGTAAGAGCATGGAACTGTATTTCCATTTACCAAGCAAGTTGGCTCAAGTGATAACACTTCTGACTTGCGTTTGGGAGGTTGTTTTCATATTAGAAGTGACACTGACTATTCTGACAGTGTTTTTCTTTGTAGTTTTCCTTATTCCCTCCAGACATATTTTAGGATATTACCTCAAGTCAGTGGCAGCCACTTCCTTTCCAATTAATTACTGCTTATCATCACGCCATTTGACACACAGAGGCAGAACCTGGATACTCATTAGAAAGCAGGATCAAACTTGTTTCCTTCTTCTTTCAAACAGCACTGTTTATTGGCATGCCACACTAATGGAAACTTGAATTCCCAAGTTTTGTAATAAATCAGTACTTTGGGATCCTCAGAATATGGCCACTACAGAATAAATTGTGTTTACAAGGAGCAGAACAATTTCCTGTTGTACTTGGCATAAGCAGTAAGTACAATTGCATTCAATTTTTATCAGCAGTAAGTACAGTTACATTCTGTTTTCCATCAGCAATAAGTACAGTTACATAGTCATATTTTATTTTAATTTACCTGAATGCAATGTATTGTGTACTTGTGCATTGCTGAACATTTTCATCCATGTGCTCTGTTACTACTAAATTAAATAAGTACTGTAAGAGCTCAGGTGCATCTAAGTGTACAGAAACCTACTTTAAGCCATAGACTGTCTGGAAACTGGAGAAGTTCTTTGGTCTTAATATTACTGCGTATTTTCTTATTGAATATTAACAAAGAAAAGAAAAATTGGCCTTCAGTGTCATGCTTGAAAGAAAGATGCTCTGTATGTAGCCAACAGTTCATTATCCGAAATGGAAGTAGGGAGTGAGGCTATGTACTTCTGATGTTACCAAATTCATTCACTGCATTTGGTGTTGACAGTCATTTAAATGAACATGCAGCATCTGTATGGTAAACATGTAAAACACTAGATCAGTTGCCATTGCATATTTGTGTTCTGGGCAGAAGATATGTATGAGACAACATTAATGCAGCAGTACTGTGCTCAAAAGAAATCAACTTCATGGGCAGGGAGACAGGTTCTTTGAATAATTTGAAGAAAATTATAGATGAATATTTTACGGCATAGTTTCTGTCAGCTGTGTATAGTAATGAGTGCGTGGTAACCATGGTTCTGTATTTTACAAGCATGTAACAGTGCTATTTAAACCACTGCTATAACACTTTTGAAATCAGCTGTATTCTGCCTATACAGTTTTGCCATTGGCTTTTTGCACCAAATTTGGCATCATGCACTATGCTGTGCACATGAGATTTTCACTTACACAGTTCCAAGTTTTTCTCCTGACTAAAGGACATTTTATTGTACTGCCTATCCAAATGTGTGATCTGCCATTGTATGCTGTGACATACCAACAGGGATGGAACTACTGTATTGTACGACTTTAAAATCACACTTTGAAATGAAAATTTGTTGTGGGCCTGTAAATAGGTAGTGACATATATATTACTGCGACCATATTATTAAGTGAGTTTCAGGTTCTCAAGTGGTGACTGTAAATTGTAAGGTGATGTCATGTAGTCTTGTATAAGTGTATAGACATTTCAAAGAATTCTGCTGCCTCCTTCACCAGCAGGTATAACCCAATGATACAGATAGAACAATCCCTCTGAAATGTCAGTACGCCTGTACCAGATTACACAGTGTCTGCAATCTTGACTCGTTAATGCCCATTTTGTTGTTGTCTTGGTTATGACACCATGTAACATAACAAGTGGAGTGCATGGTGTCTCAAATGAAAGAAAAAGCCTGCACATATAAGGTAATATTGGGGCACATTTGGGTAACCATTGTTGCTGTGGAAAAGCAATAAGTATTAAATATTATTAATGTGTTTCTATATTCTTACATCTGTTTTGTGCCACATATCATCATTAATGCTTGTCTGGCTGTACCGTACTTCTCCACCTTATCTCACAAATGGCACAATTTTAAGAAAAAAAGTCTTGGAACATAAAATGTGTGTTTTGATTTTCTCAGCAACTTGTGTCTGAAACATCATTCCAAGAAGAATTCAGAGAGACATTGTCATAAATGCACCCATTATTCTTGTCATATTGTAATCAAAGTTGAAAATTTCTTGACAGATTTTTGAAAATAATTCTAAATTTCATGAAAATCTGCCCAATGGGAGCTGAGTTGTTCCACACTTGCGGATGGATAGACAGATGGACAGACATGAAAAGCTTATGATCGCATTTTTCAATTAAATGAACAGACCTAAAAACTATATCAGTCTTCACTGTTCTGAAAATCGTCTCATTTCTAGTATGGTAGTAGGTCTTTATTATCCAGTAATGGACATATATTACTGTTTGAAGATCATGGACTTCCAGGATGTGACACTATTTAGTTTAGTAGACGTGTACGTGCTGCCTGCACCTTATGATATCTGTAAGACAGTTTGGTGCCAAACTACACAGCATCACACTTCATAAGACCAGTCTTTATAATCACTACGAAGAGAACCTCAGATCATATACGACCATTTCCCAACATGCATAGAATGGTACTGTGAAATAATGAAATAGTGCCATTATATTCCATATATAATACATGTTGTGCACACCTGCAGACAAGTGGTTCCTTGCATATTTGACTACGAGGACCATGGCTCAACTTGAAAGAATTAATTGAACCCTGCTTGCTTTTTGGGCTCTCTTAAATGAGAAAATTTATATAGTGACATGAAAACAATTACGTCACTGTAAATGAAATCACAGCAACATCAAATGTAAGCATACAGAAAATACTAATATATGTAAGAGAAATTATTTAATGAGTCTAAAATAGTGTATTGAGTATAGTGACAGCTACACACTGGACAAACTTGGATTCCAATCCTGGCAGGGTCAAGAGATCAATCTCTTCTCTGAATCCTCCAGACCTGGGACTCAGCCACCTTCCAATTCTGTGGGTACCAAGATTATTTCTCGGTGGTAAAGCGGCGGAGGCATGTATTGCTGTGGTTAATGGGTGGAGCTATACCTCGACGAAAAGTACGATAGCATATCTCCTGGAGAAATCCACTCAAGGTTGGTAATTCTTGCTGTATGTTGCACTGGACTCGGTGAAGTCGGAGCCGTCGTATAAAGTATAACGTATCAGTCAAAAACACAACAGTTTTATTACATAAAATGCTAATTTACGGCGACATGTTCGACTCCGCCCTAAAACAGCATTTTGTGTAATAAAACTGTTGTGTTTTTGACTGATGCGTTATACTTTATATGTACAGGTAAACACATCGGGATGACTAACATCGACCCTGTAAACGCCAAGTTAAATCCCATCTGTCACCTGCTGGCATTATTAGGAGCACATCATATTCTCCGCGTTAGCACGGTAAGGTTTAAATTCGTAGCCGTCAGCTTAAGGTACATCGAGACCGATTGGCATGGTTTTAAGTACAGCTCATAGGTAGCAGTAGCAATAGTGATAATCCTACTCCAGAAGCGGAAAGACAATTGTAGTGATTCATTTTCAGAGATTCGTTCCCAGTTCTGATCGTGTCCTTTAAGTAGTAAAGAAAAGCACGTTTAGAAGCACAGATTGTCTAGTTTAGAAGGCTGTGGTAGGAGTTGGTGGTGGTTACGTTTCCCGAGAAAGGGTTTGCGTGAAAGTGTTCTGTTGGAAGGATTGTTCTTGTAATGTTACAATAAATTCGTTGTAAATATGTCGTTAAGAGCTCTCAGGAAATTACACGGAGACAAAGACTTTGTGAATGATGACAGTGATCCTGAACCTGAATTGGAATGTGCAGGAGGCGCCAAGAAGAAACAGCTGAACATAAATCGCTATGATGTGGTAACGATAGTTTTTAGTTTCTTCTCATTTTAAATGTCTGATATATTCATCGTAAATGGTTTCAAGGAGTGGAATAAATAGGACTAGTATGTTATACGTATATCACTTCCGTATAACCTGTACTTATTAGTTGTAATGGAAATGGACGATTTTGTATAGCATAGGATAACTAGTTATTTGCCCCAGATTCTTCGTAGGACTAAGCCAGGAATGTAGAACATGTTGTGTAATCAATTATTTGGTTCAAATACAAGCATAACCCCAAACGCACGGTGAATTTGTATTTACAGTCTTGGGGGGGAGGGGGGGGGGATAATACACGGACAATCGCCATCCTTGAAGACGTATTTTGTAGCTATTTTTTACTGGGGTAAATTCTTGTACTGTACGTAGGAGAAGTTGAGTGATAGATACTCTAAATTATGGCTTAAAGTGTACTTAAATCATGACTTAAAAGTCTAGTGGTAAGTGAAAGATTATTGAAGTCCTTTTTCATATTTACTGTGGTTAGTTTTGGCACTTGAAGGTCATATTTATGTCTTTTCACTATTACATATGATGTAATTAGTTTTTTATTTTCATGAGTCATGTGACTGTCCTCATTTCAGAGGTTCTAAACTTAGTTTAGGGCTAATGCAGTGCCATTATTTTAAGTTACCCAAGCAACTAGTTACTTCTTTTCAGGACGCTTGTGCACTGCACTCAGCCCATGCATGTTGCATTTCCACATTGCTTATCAGAGAGGTTCTGAGGTCCCTGCAAACCATCTGCAGTCCCTGTGTGTATTCCTATGTGCTATGTTGTGTTGAATAGAGTGACATGAACACACACTTAGTACAGATAATTTTTCTTCATCACCTGACTTATTTGACAATCTGAAAGAGAGAAAAATTAATTGTTGGAGGACATTGAGGCCTAACAGAAAGATAACGTCAAAATACTTAATGCCACAAAACAGTTGACTGAAATGAAGTGTTATACTGTCTACAGCTAGAGATGACTTGACATCACTGGTCTGGAGAGATAAACCAGATGTACGCATATTGAAAAATATGCACCCTCCACCAACAAATGATAACATGTGTAATGAACTTAGAAATGCTATACAGCCAGAATTCATACAGAACTATAACAGACGTATCGGTTATGTTGACTTACTGGGACAATACAAAACCAGACATTAAAGTGGACTAAAAAATTTTCTTGCTTCTTACGCATGACAGCTCTAAACAGCTTCCTTCTTTTGACTGTATATGGGACTGAAATGACCCACTCAGACTTCCAACTTTGCCATGTGCAGAACTTGATAAAAAAGGGCCGGGAGTCTGCCTCACTCACATCAACCCATGGGCAGGCCCTGTGTTGCACAGAAACAGGTTATACAACTTGAAGTAAACTTTGGCAGTCACTGGCCATTTCCATCCTCCGGACTGTATTCACAGTTGTTCTACACAAGGAATAAAAGAAAGAGTTCAAGTCAAGTGCAAGAAGTGTGATGTGGGACTGTGCCTACGTGAGTGTTTTCATGATCACTCTACAAAATTCAGACTGTATTGTACCAAGAGGTGATGACAGGTCATCAGAAACTCAAAACATCTCAACAAATAGGTACATAACAAACAAATTCACATTGCTTAGTTTTCTACAGTGTGATTCTAAATAAACACGCAGAGACCAGCATATGGCTCACTAGGCCATTTTCCAGTACATTTTAGAGTACAGAATATGGTCATTTAGGACAATAAAGGTTAAACAAAAAATGCTTGGACCTTCACTTGAGGCAAATTTGCACTGTCCTACCTGCCATCATGTGAAATTGTCCCAGTGTAGAGTGATGCATGGATCCATTTATAAAATGCCTTTGTGTATTCGTTGTGTGTATTTAGATTGAAATTACGGCAAGTTTGTAAGCCAAGATATTTAGTTTTTCCTATTTCATTTATTTCTTTCTCATACCCTCTATTTAGATGAGCTAAAATTCTGGTGGTAGTAAAAATGTGCTTTGTTGATGTGTTGTTGCCATTAGGATATGAGGTTCTCCGTTTAGTATTTACTGTTGAAGACTTGGGGTCTCAAATTGTTGATGCTCAAAATAATGTTTGACTCTTTTGTTCTTAGCATACCATGGTGCTATATTGTGAGTTGTCACTTCAGAATCTTCCCAGGCCAGATATTTTTTACATGATGTTTATTTTGTCACCTCTTCATAGTGTTATTAAGTTAATCTGAAGGTGATTCATCCTGGTTGTGTTTGCAGTATGACAAAAATCATGTAAATATGTTCCATCTAAATACAACTTTATTCTTACAAATTAGAATGATATATAGACAAGAAAGAACATGTTCACATTATTTTTGTGATTATTAAGTTAGTTTGGGTTAGTTTTGGCACATCCATGTTGACACCACAGTGATAATCATCCTACACTCTTCATTGCATTATCACCTATGCCTATGCTGATAGTTGTATAAAGTCAGGCATAATTGTTTATAGCTGCACAGGTGTGACTGTACTTCACATTTCTTCATGCTGGTAATTAATAGAAATGAGTTTTGTTCAGTCAGGTTGGGGTTGAAGGTTCAGGTCTTCTGGGATGTGACAATTTGTTGTTGCACATAACACAATGTTACATCCCAGAAGACTTGGCTCGTGTGAAACAACCTTACTAATACCTGAAATGTCACATAGGCAGGGGTAATTTTGTTTGGTGCTGGTACCAGAGACAGAATTGTTGTGTGTTAGTTTTTGAGTTACTGTTGCATTAATGTCTATTGTGGCTTGTCTTGGTTTGATTTGGTTAGTTTAGGACTGGGCAGCAAACATCTGACTGCACATTCACATGCATGCATCTCTTCACATATTTATTAAGAAGTGTATGGAGTTTGCTTACATGAACTTCTGAGATAGTAACTGTGCTAGCAGAAGGGTTCAGAAGTTTTGTAAAATTAACACATAACCTTTGCTAAGATCTTATAGAATGTCAAAGAAAATGTGATCAACAAGTTGTATTTAACTTTGGATTATATGGCAGTGACTAATGAACCATGTGAGCTAGGCCTATGCAGTTTTCAATAGCAGTACATCATAATCTTTCCTAGAAATTGCGTCATATATTATTCACATATGAACAGTTGCAAGCATAGTTATAGTGCAGACTTCTGAGGTTATGTTTCATAAATTTAACTTTGTAATGATATGTACTAGAAAGTTTGCATAGAAATAGATCACTAACTAGCATAATTGCAATTACTGGTAGCCTAAGTGTATACCCAGAGGTGTCTGGAGTAAAGGATGCAACATCAGTTCATTCCACAATATCTTATTCATGTCTATCATATGTGATTATCATCATTAAATTTATTTATTTTTGCAGTTGAGTCTGCATTCCCATTCAGAATCTGAGGTAAATGAGCATAATGATCATGAAACAGAAGCAGCTAATGCTCCTGAAGAGGTAGATGATGCACCGGAATCACCTAGCAGGCAAAAGAAGAAGAAGAAGAAGAAGAAGAAGAAGAGGAAAGCAGAGTTTAATTCATGGAGTAGTGACAGAATTAGTGAAGATAACTTAAAGGTGCTTGATTGGTGTTTATTATATGTTGTGTCTGTAAGATACATTTCAAAGAAGTAATTTAAACATCATTAGCAGCCAAATACTTGTCCTGTTTAGTCATGTATGTGAATTTTATACCACCATATTTTTAGAGTTTTTGATCTTGAGCAGGTAAAACATTGTGAAGTATTTGGTGAGGCATAAGAATTAATTTGTGGTATAATTTGTCACATATTTTATTTTTCAGGTAGAACAAGATGAAGAGTCAGCTGTAGCCTCTGAACATGCTGTAGTGAGTCCAACTGTTTGCATTGTTCCAAAACGTTGTATGGAAGCAAGAAAGCCATTGTTACATGTTAGCCACAGGAATCTAAATGCTGATACGGAACTGAAGAGGAAGTTCGGGTGTAGAGTAGTTCGGAATGAACAGCGGTATTATTCTTTGTAAATAGTTACATTTGATAGCATGTAAGAGGAAAGTATAAGGGCAGGGATCAGAAAGTTTCCAGAATCCAGTCATATTGAAGTAGCCATGCATCCTGCTATAGCATGGGAGGGAGTTCACAGTGATTAGACAGTGTGGAGGAAGCTGAAACAGGCTGAGACATGTTGGTGAGCTTCAGTTGGCCATGGAGATAAAGTGTGTGGCCATTGCTGATAGCCTTATCTCAGTTTGAACATCAGGCAGATATCAAGGGAAATAAGCAACAGAAATTCTTGAAAGCCTCATTGTGGTTAATGGAGATAAATGTGTATGACTGGCACAGCCTATTTAAAAATGGTCAAGATTAATTAGAAAATTGGCACAGTAACAGGCTTGCGCCATCACGGAACAATGAAAATGTAACCAAAATTTATGCAGTCATGATGTCAGACAAGTGTATGCAGTGGAACAGATAGTGAATGAAATTGGTCTGATACAGATCAGTATTGGGCACATGAAGATTTTTCAGGGTGGCATATGTGTTGGTGAATTCAGTACCATGCATCTTGTTGGCAGAGTAAGTAGAGTTCAGGCAGATGACTGCTGCTGAACTGTTTGAATGATCAACAAAAGCATACCTCTCCCATCAAATATTGTTATTAAGAATAGATCTTGGGTTCCCACCTACACGTCTGAGACGAAACATCAGCCCACCAAATGGCACACCAACATGTCACCCCAAAAGAAAAAGCCACAGGTCAGATAATTTCAGCAGAATGTTAGGCTCATCATTGTTTGTAACAGCGTGGGTGTGGTGCACTGTGAGTTTGCCCTGTCAGATGGACAGTGAATTTTGCTTTTTATGTTAAAAGTTCTGAAGTGTTAAAAGGATGCTTTGGTGGAAAGCTATCCCATTAGAGGTCTGGACAGGCCTTCAGAGCTCCAGTCCCCCAGAATTTCTAGACAGTCAGCACATGAAGGTGTTTAGGTTGTCAGCCCAGTGCACAAGCTGCCATTTTCCCCAAGGAGATATCCCTGATTCTAATTTCTGTTAGAGGCTGAGTCGACCTCCAGAGCCGTACTGCAGCTGAAAGGATTAAGGTGATTAAAAATCCCAGTGATCCAGTCAGGAATGGAACACCAGACCTTCTGGCTTGTATCACAGTGCCTCAACCAACTGTACTACTGTGTGCACCCATTTGGTGGAAAAGACCAAGAAAAATGAAGATATAGTTGCTTCCTGCATGATGCCTTCTCACACCTCCTTCACAGTGCACCATTAGTGAAGAGCCAAATTCCAACCATCCTCAGCCACTACATTCTCCAGTTCTGTCTCTTTGTGGCTTCTGGTTCTTCCTGAGTTTCAGGATTGGGCTAGACATCATTTTGTGTTCATAGAACAAAGCAATAGAATGTAACATCAGGCTTCACAGCTGTATCAAAAGAGGACTTCCAGGTGCACTTGCAATAATGGCAGGACCACTGTTGGAAGTGCGTGTGTGCAGAAGGGCGGTACTTCAACCGTGACTAGGTTAGGTTTAATAAATATCCTTTTTACTGCAGATTATGCCTGGGTTCCAAGAACTTTTTGATCCCCCCCCACATATGTGTATTCTAGTGATGTCCTACTTTGTACCCTCATTTTCTAGAAAGAAAGTGCTCAATTTCCATGTGTAGGAAATAGGAAGGAGTAAGTGGCAGGTCTTTCTTTAAAAATTAAACCTTCAGAATACTGGAAAAGGCAGTGTTAAATTTCACATGTGGAATACACCAGCGTGAGTTCATCTTGATACTGCATTTCTTTAATGTTTGGTACAAGACAGATGTGGGCATGAATAACAACTCATGAAGCAAGATCTTGTGGCATGGAGGTGATTCACTTGATGAGAACTGGCATGTTTAGTTTTAAAAAAGTGGTTAACATCATTTAAATGCACAATGTACAGTAAAATGTCGCTGTAACGAACGCCAGTATAACGAAATGTTCAGAATTGCGAAATTATTTTTAGGCCCCTTCCCTTTTCCTATTTAATGTGTGTTAAAACATTTCATTTTAACGAATTTAGAACTTTCAGTATAACGAATTAAAATTTTGCCTTTTGCGTATGTTTAA
>Ga0123354_10002370_pt1 | contig 24776 bp, 19 predicted proteins | sample TergutLab28metaG_2_FD_97872 | JGI IMG/M metagenome (GOLD analysis project Ga0123354, IMG submission 97872) | Labiotermes labralis P4 segment gut microbial communities from Petit-Saut dam, French Guiana - Lab288 P4 | ecosystem: Host-associated > Arthropoda: Insects > Digestive system > Gut ...
AAGAAATATGCCGATAGTGGGACTCGAACCAACATAGTTGTTTCCGAAGGCTACTGCTAGCATGCGTTGAACTGCCTGGTCTACGCCTGCTGACAATAAGAACGAAGGGTCCGGCTGACTCATCCATCCTTAGTAGAAAAGCTAGCTAGCTAGCCTCACGCCTGGGAAATGTAATGTATTTTAATTAATGTTTTAATTACAAATTAAACAAATGTATTGTTGTTTTCATTTAATATATACGCGGTGTGATTGACTGTAATGAATGGAGACAGAGAAACGTCACAAATGCACAAATATGGGGAAAGAAAAACGACTTAAATTATGATGGCAACTGTACCGCCCGTCACTGCCTGAGCGGGACGTACGACATATCACGCCGATGGATTTTTGTTCAACTGAGTGTACATGTGTGGCACAGCAATCACATATAATAAAAATCCAAATTTCACAACAGTTAATCTTCACAAAATTGAAGAATAAATTTTCAGTGAGATTAGAAATTAATAGCTTCTGGATGTGTTGGATGGGAATGGGTCGAGTGGCCCAACTCCATGATAGCTATATGATGGTGTTGATGGTGGTGATGATGATGATGATGATAGTTTTTCCTCAGTTTTAATCCTAGACAGTGTATAAGGTTATATCTTTTTACTCCATGCTGTATTCTCACCAGTTTCTAGATCAACTCCAATTTCATTGTTAAAACCTTTATCAGTCATGTGAGCATCAATATTATGACCAGCATGCCGCTCACGGAAATGAAGACATTGGAAATGGACATTCAAGGCTTCTTGTATAACATCATACAGTGGCTGATCCTGAAATAGTGGTTTCATTTCATTATTAAATTAGCTTATAATAAAAGATGCTTGAAATAACAGTGCAATTATGGCAACTAACGATATGCAGCAAAGTTCTTTGGAGAACTTAAAAGTTGCTTAGGATGTCAAGAAATTCTCTACCTTTTGTGTTCATAACAGCCTGCACTAGGTCTTGTCCCAAGTCAGTGGAATCTACCTGTAATATAAAGTTTAATTCCCTTTGGGCCTTACTAACATGCCAAGCAGACAGATTAGGGAAACAGCTGCAAGGCTTCATACATTCTGGACATCAGCACTACACTAAGATGAGTTGTCTACCTTGTGATCTGGCTGCCTGATCCCCAAGGAAACAGCCCCTGGTCTTACAACCACTTTGAATTTGGTTATGAAAATAGAAATCCCAAATTCCCTGTCAGGATTTGAGCCCCGGCTATCTAGTCCATAATTAGACATCTTTCTGGCATGAAACTTCTTGTTTAGATGACTAGCGATATATATGAAAGCAAAGTGAAATAAACATGTGTTACACAGTGAAAGTTTCATGTAGAACAATCTGGTCTCAGTAGAAAGTACTTAGTCCATTATCAGACATTATAACCTTCTCAGTTAGGCCTCGCTGGCCTGTCATGGTTATTGAAAGTGTTTTCTTATTACAGGTGTAGAGTTAACCTCCAAACGTATGTTAATAGTGCCCCTAGAAATTCGTGTTATATATTTAGACTGTGTGGAAATTTACTGCATTTTTAAAAGTTGCTCCATAATCTTTGTCATGGTTTCACAAAATGCCATTTATTTCACAATTTTATCTTTTTCTCTTCAAGTAATATGTTTTTTATAAACATTTAAATACCAACTTGGTCATTTAAAGGTAAATCCTTATTTCGCTGAGTGATCCTAAAGGCACCATTTTTTGCAAGACATTCTATTCTATTTCTTTTGTACTGTTCAATAATGTGTGCAGGTGAATATTTAATTTTTTTTATGGATGAAAATGGTGTAACCTGTTCTCCAATTCATGAAATGCATGCACAGTAATACTAATAACCTCATTAGTGCAACATTATATAAAAACAAAAAGCAAAATACTTAAATGATCTTACCACTTCACCAGGTGGAAGGGGTGGTGAGTCATCTGTGGGGAAGATACGAGAAACTTTGTCTAACAAAATGGATTCTCCTTTAGGGACCTCTTGAACATAGCTCTGTATACAGTATAACCACCACCACACAGCATCACGACAGTTGAATCGGGAGTTATTTCCACCATCCAACAAGTTTGGGATTAACCCATGTCGCAGGCATGCTGCATATCCCAGGATATGGTATCTAAAAATTACATATTAAAAATACCACATTAACTATGGGAAAAATGGTTCTTATTTAGTTGTTCATTTAATCTCCCATAACCTAAATATTGTACATCTACAGTAAAATAACTGGTAAACACTGGTTTAATTCAGTGATTTAATTCACTGCTTTATATTCTGTTATACTTCCATAGCAGGATTTACATTTCTTTTCAGAAGTTCTTAATGTGGGTTCAACATTTCATTTATGAAAACAGAGTAAAATGTAGTTCAGCCTGCATTTAATTCTTTCCTCACTGAGTCTTCAGTTTTAATGGCCTCTACTACCTCTGTGTGAAATTTCTTTCATTCAATGTTTTCCTCCGTTTAGTGTCCAAATCCATTGCCCCAAGCCAAATTTACCATATTTATGAAAATATAAGACTACTTTCTTCAATTCTCTGGAAAAATATTTATACTGAACATGTTGAGCTCCATATGTGATTATGTGGTGACCTCCCAGTTTTCAGATGATCAATTTGGGAAACGAGTCTCATCTTATATTTAGGTAAATATAGAAGTTTAAAAAATCAATCATGTTTTCATATTACTGCTAGCCCTTAGATGCAGTTCACTTCAACACTCTCTTTCAGCAGAAAGCCATTTCTTTCAGTGTTCATTATAGGTGTTAACTGCAATGCAGTCTTCAAAGTTACTTGAACATCTGAATCCATAAGGTGACACTTGTCACCTGGTCCATCATCTGTAGAAATAAGTTGAAGTCATACACTGCAAGCCTGGGAGAATGTGGTTGTTGGACAAGCAATCCAGTGCAATGCTTGATGAGCTGCTACTGTACAAGCAGTGACTAAAATGTCAGGATTGTCAAGCACCCACTTTTCAAGATGCTTCAGGTAAATTATTACCCCTCTTAGACTGGCAAGCACCTCCTTGTTTATTGTGTTTCTTGTTAATGTCAAACGTCAGAAATACACTTCAGGTGCCAAATGTACTGCCAATCAAGGAAACTTCACACATAATTTTAAAGTTATTTTAATGCTAGTTTCAAAAAACAAATGGTTTTCAAAACTGGCATTTTGTTCTCCCTGAAGATTGTACACCTGTATCAAAACATGTTGGAGATGCTCCTTTAATATTTGTATTAATGAAGACTACATTTAGTTGGTGTAAAAAATTGTGTACTTCCACACATCATATTTTATTTCAAGTGGTCCTACAAGAATTTCATGACTTTTGCAGCAATGGTGACCAACACAGGGGACTGCTGTTAACTTTATTAATCATTAAAAAAGGAAGAAGTGTCATTATGTGTGATGGTTTGTGAGACAGTCCACATTTTTACAGTCTGTTCTCATGAGCTCACCATTGATCTTTGTGCAGCCATCATAATATTTTATTAGTACTGTTATGACATATAGTTATATCTTTATTGTGATTGGTGAGGCAATTGCCTATCAAAGTTCAAAGTTCCTTTGCATCCATCTCAGCCATCTGATAACAGTCAGAGTGAACAACCTCCTGCACCCATCTTGCAATGTCTTCATGCTGTGATGTTGCAGGCTGTTTGCTGCATGGCTTGTCTTTCAACAATTCATGACCATCCTTCAAATTGTGATATCATTCAAACACCATACACCATCCAAAACATGTGAAGTATTTATCATTTTCATTCCTAAGGCAAAGTTTTATATTAGGCTGCTGTTCAAGGTGGTCCATTTCTTTACCTTGAAAGCGTGCACATGCATTGCTCACAAACGTCATATCCTAATGACAACTACACAATACAACTGTGTCTGAGAAGGAACATATGCTGAAGCAAGGTTAAGCTGACCACTGATGTTGTGGCTATGTTCACTTGTGGTATGGTACTTTGCTGTAAGCTACCATGTGTTGTAATTTCTATGCTAAATTTTAAAATATGAAGAGATTGCAGGAATGAGAGTTTACCTAGCTTCCTGGTACCTCCCAGTGAGGATGAAGAGGCCTCTAAGGGCTATAAAAGTGTCTCGACCCCAATTGCGCATATAACCCGTAGTGAAATGTGGCAATCCTGGAACCAACAGTGCAACTGTCTATATCTGCACAAAACACAAACTTGTTGCATGGATTTTGTTATAAGTAAAGGACCTGCTGAAGTATAAAAATTCAAGTCAAAAGTTAAAGGAATGAATACTGCCTAGCTAGATACTCAGAATTTCACATGAGCATTCTTTGTTTTACAATTCTATGGGGTAGGATTTTCCTTGAGCAGTAGGCAACTGTTTATCTGATAAAGAAATTCCATTTTGTTTTTGTATGAAACCTGAAGGTTTGTCACTACATTCAACTGGAAACTGTACTGAACCATCCACCTAGGGCCAATTTCAATATTACCCTTGTATCTATATCAGACATCTTACATGGTCTTGTCCATGAGGTTTTCCAACGAAAATATATGTGTTTCTGGTTTCTCACATCCATACTGTTGCTATTCCTGACTTAGTCACCACAATGAAATCTACTGTATAAAGGCAAATGATGCTTCACATTCAACGATTACACAGCTGTATCCTTAGCTTTTAACTTAATGTGTCACTTCAGGTTTGACAGACAGTGCTTCTGTCCTGGCAGGAAGCATAGTCACCTTCATATGATATATTTGTGTTATATTTCAATCATATTTGCTCCATTATAATTTGCTGAACATTCAAACTCTTATTCCAGAAAGTTTAAAATGGAATGACAGATTAAATTAATAATACTGCTGTTTTTTCATATACTAGTGTATAGTTCTTACCTGCAGATAAGGTAACACAAACTTGCACTGTTACACCCTTATCATTGACTTTTGTTGGAGGACATGGTGGGGTTAGTGAAGGAGAGAGTGCTGGAAGAGGGGCAGAGGGTACTGTAGCTCCACACTGAACAGAACCCAGTGCCAAGCCTCGAAGAAAGGTAGAGCCACCCTTCACAAAACTGTAACACAAGAGCAGAACCCAATTTTATTGAAAACATAACCCAAGCAACTGGTCACATATACCACAACAGGTACACTCATTTGGAATAACTGTTACTTTTAGCAAATAAAAGAGGACAATTAAATTAAAAAGTACTCTGGCCTTGAAAATCCTACTTAAAAATGCATAATAATGTCCAGAATTCTGCATTATTGTAAGACTTATTGGAATTTGTTTCTGTCATCTGTTATCAGCACTAGCATAGGTTGCTTTCATGAACAAGAATGTTTACATTTATATGAATATGGGGGGGATAATTAGTGAATCAAATTATTTTCCAAGCATTCTTATGAGAAAAAATGCATATAATCATTATTCAGATCACTTTAAATCATATTGTGACAGTCCTAAGTACGTATATTCCAAGAGTTAAAATTAATATTTTGCAAAGGCGAAATTGGTGCCATTCTTGATGGGGTATTTGTGTATACTGACATTTCATGATAATGTTTCATAACACCTAAATCTTCATGTATTATGATAATATTAAAATACAGACAGGTTAGGCAAGAAAGACTTAATTTGCAGTGTAATAAAAGAAAGTTATGAAATGCTGTCCCTAATTACTACTTATGTTTCAGTTATGACACATTTCTTTGGGCTTACTCAGACATCAATCTCCAAACTTGGTTCAGCAACATGAGGTAAGTTCCAGTGACCACTACATCAAAGTAGCTTGGTAAAAGGTACCGTGGAATTTTCTTCAAAGGTTCCATGCTTCTTTCTAACCAAGTCCCTAACTCTAAAGTGCCTGGATCATGCTTCAAGCGATGTGATATATAATCTGTAAACAAACACATATATGGTAAAACAAACAAAGTCAGTGGAAACTGTATTCTCCTTTATGAACACATCCTCTAGTATGTGTCATTAAACAGATAATTACCATATTAATGAATATAACTTGACTCCAATGCATGATTTTCCTGCTGCCTCAGTTAGGAGGATGAAATAAAGAGATTATTGTTTGCCCTACACAGTTGCTTCTCCTTTACCTTGGCACAAGGGTTGTCATTATTCCAGTCACATTCTCTTTTCTGCTTCCACATACTCTGCATGTGGACTTGTGGATGACTCTAATTCTATGGTTAAATTACGCTTTCCTTAACTTTACATTGTTTACAGTGCAGTCTTACATCCACTGCCCCTTAGAATCTCAGCAGACTGAATGTTTGCATTTGTAGTTAAATAATGGTCTGGGAAAGTGAACTTGTGATAAAAAATACACTTAGAAGGTTCAAACACTCTTTTCCTACATAATTTGGTCTTACAGATTAAGGCATCATGTTGTAGCCTGTTAGGTGGGTACACACTTTGTGTCATTTTGTCCATTACGACATGAAATGTTCAATCCTTGGTTAATGAGACAGCAAGCAACTAAATGTCTATTCAAAACATTACTGAAATGATTTTGAACTATTTTCATCATCACAGAATATAAAATATATTATACAACATTTCACAAGTACAATGCTTTTGTCTTCAGGTGAAGCTAGCTACCTACCCAGAGCAACTGTTGTTTTGTTAGTAGCCTGCCACAAGCAAGCATCACCAGTAGTAGTTCAGCGTATGTGGATTCTATGTAAAATTTAGTAATACTGACTCAGATGGAGTGAATTGTTTGCAATATTCTTCCAAAACAGTTTGAACTATGATTTACTGGCACATTTCAGTTAACATCTGCTGCCATAAGAACTTTGCACATATCTGTAGAGATTAGATTTCGTTTTCTACTAATAGGCTGTGCCAGTAAAGTCTGCTTGCTACTTGCTTTTTGTTCTGCCTTTAATTGGTTGTTATTTCCTGAATTAGCTGTGTTAGAGATACCTTAAGTACACTCCACACCCCTTAATATACAGCAAAATGCAGACACTTTCTAAAAATAAGCACTTGTGTGAAACAAAATGATAAAATTGGCATTGAGTTTAAAAATATTCATTTTTAGGAACTTCAAGACTGAAACAGTTTACTTGACTGTAAGTGAAACATATACTATGTTGAAATGTGATGTGTGCCTCTTCTGCAAAAAAGAATAGACATTCATTTGCCTTAGCATCATGTGTCGACTTAGAAAAAAAAAAATCTCACTCTCTCCATATGCTAAAAACATACAGGCTGTAAGAATTTAAAATATTAGTAAGCCTAAACTGGAACTCACCAATCATCCAATTTCCTTGTCTCAAGTTATTGCACAGGGGATGTCCAAGGTCATTGTTGGGACGGATATTGCTCAGTAGAGACAGAAATCCTAGAAAACAACAGTGTTTGACTCTAGTTATCATAGTGTACGCTTAGTTTAATAGTTCAGTTATGAAAAGTGATGAAAGAGGCTGACACTTAAGGAGAGTCCAGGAACAGGCCTACAGCAGTGATTCCAGCATCAGAATGGCCAGTGGCAGAGTTGTATCAAACATGTTGCACTCCATGTTACATCTTCAATAACAATGTTTTACACTCTCAGAATAAGTACGTACCTTGCAAACCACAGTAAACTACTGGACCAAAACCTGGTATGTTATATGCACCACTAGCTCCCTTGGTCTCATCACGCTCTTCCTCCTCACACCGATATAAGGCTCGATTCAGGTCAGCAAGAGTCAGTTGAGATACAATATCTCCTAGCTCAGGACAATTTGGAGCTGTCTTTGTTGTGAAGTTAGTCACTTGTTTATGCAGTTTACCCAGTGCTGAAGTCGCATTTTCACACAGAGAAACCCTGTAGAGGTGAGATTCGCGTAACACCTTTATTAATAAATGTTCGTCACTACTTATCTTACATAGTGCCACAATCCCCACTGTTTCATTGTTGCCAATGGGAAACCAGATATATCAGAATCTTGAGAAAAAATGGGGAACTTATTGTCCTTACATTTTGTCTATGTGCACAAAATTTGATATTAGTCACAAGCATTTGACTGCTCTGGGCTTGAGAGACTTTCAAGAATATCTGAAGTGAGCCTCTGGTACTGCTGAGAGTTATGGCTTAATACTCCTAGGAATAAGTACCAGAATTAAGTTAATTCAGGAAGTGCAGGGAAATAATGTTCCAATGAAAGAATATTGTGGGATAAGGAAAGCTTTCATACTCTATGGTAAAAAAAAGGGGGCCAAAACTTTTGGGATTTGCACTACTAAAGTGCAATTGTAGACGAAGAAAAACACGCACAGATTGATTTATGTTCAGAGTTGGGTCTGATAAGTTGTTTCAGTTGCAAGGGAGACTATGGTCTTGTGTGTCATTTTTGGGAATAAAAATCCAATTATACTGTTAATTGGATTGATTTAATTTTGATGTATGTTCAACCAACACTTTTAAAGCATTATGGCATTTATTTCATCAACTCTACAGAAATGTGCCACGTGTTCGTGATGTGCACAAACTGTTGTTATATGACAGCTACATAACTATTCTCACCTAATGGCAACCACAGATCCTGGCTGGAAGGAGGTGAAGTTAAGCTGCGTGATGTTCATGTCTCCAGACTCTCCATATTCCAAGAATTCTGAATCAGAAACCTGAATGTGTTCTCTAATTTTCACCTCATAGTCTGTCAGTCCATTAATAAAGTTCAGATTCTTTGAGAATGCTTCAGGTCTTGCAAATCGTGGATTTCCAAATCTGCATTGAACAGAAGAAATACAGAATTTTACTTAAAACTCACTTTTGAGGATCAGCTTCTTATATCAAATAGACGAGAGTAAAGAAGCCTACTTGAGAAGAGTATTATATCATTGTGACTTGTACATACCTATAGTACATAGAAGGAGAAAGTGTTAATTCCTTGTGCTGAACACAACCACACTTCAAATACCAAATTTACCCATATGCAAGATGACTCTAATCTAAGACGACCCCCTCAGAATACACGTCTGCCATGGGAAAATGTATTTATCCAAATCTAAGAAGATCCCCCAAAAGTAAAATGTCTGCTAAGGAAAAATATTTTACTATTAATTTCATGCACTTAATATACAAAGACAAAAAGCACGTCAGATTCTATCTATCTTTACCAATCAATTCCTTCATCTTCGTGACACTCACTGCTAATATCACCTTCCTCTGCTCTGCTGTACCATAACGTATCATTATCAGTCTCATCCATTGCACCGGATATGCAGCACTTCTTAAAACCCTTCACAGTCACTTCTGGTCAGATGCACTGCCACGCTGGTGTGATCGACTTTGACTAAATACTACATTTATATTTCTTTGTTTATATTTACTTGAACCCATTAATATTTACAATTTCCTCCACAGATGGTGTTAGTGGTGTTAAGAATTTAGATACATGTGTAATGGCTTTGTGTGTTGTATTTTGATCAGTCTGAGTTCATGGTTCTTTTTATGGTTTTTAATTAGTGGATTGGTCCAGGTTTCATTTTTGAGTCCTGTAGATAATTTTTAATTTTTCAATAGCCATTTTCCTGTTCCTACCCTTGGACTAGATGTGTTCTCAGGTACATATCTTAACAAGTTACTGTTACTGTGGTGCCCAGTGATTGACAATAATTCAATCTAAGGGTTTACCAGGTTAGGCACATCTCTGACTGAAAACAGAAATAGCACCAGCTCCCAAAACATTGTGCATCTTTAAGTAATTAGATGATGGAAAAAGTCCCCAAAATTAAAATTGTATCGGTTAACCTCCATTGTGCCGTGTTCTCTCTTTTGGATTTCTTGACCCTTGAAGCTGGAATGATAATTTGTCCTGTAATGTCGGTACAGAATTACTATTCTTTGCTGCATAATATCCAGAAGAGTGCAGATCTTGCATGATGATGTGGTGATGCAGGCCTTGGTTTGGCTCTGCGTGGTCAGGTTCAGAGCAATCTGGTTTGGCGCAGTTCAGTGCTTTGTATGTTAATTTAAGGCAACCTTGCATATTTAAGTGCCAAATTTAAGGGAAAAAACTTGTCTTGCATTCGCATAAAAATGGTATAAACAAATGTAGATATTATTGAGATCTATATTTCATATTGTAGCAATTTTTTGGACAAAGGACTGCCCAAGATGGTAGTGACAGCCAGAAGAGACCATGCAAAAGACAGACAGATGAGGCTGAAGGGAATTTGAAGATAATGGGAATGAACTCCTCTGAAAATGTGAATCTTTAACAACAATGTTGTGAGCATTTAACATCTCACACAGTAAGCCATTTTTCATGAATATTATGAACTTCAATTTAATACGCATATAAGTACATGTTTTGGGAGATCAGTATAGGCCAAAATTCAATTCTCCCAGCTTTTAGTCTAGAACAAACTTAATTGCAGCCTGTTGAGTGGTCTTGGAGGAGATATATGCAGATACAGTGTTCAGTCAGTCAGCAGTGATATTCTTTGGACATGCTGAGAAACCTTTGCACTCTATACAAGCAGGAAATCTTTTGGCCACCAAAGCAACTGTTCACTTTTCAAGGATGATTCTGTCTCATGGAAGTAAGTGAAGTACATTAAAGACACTTACTTTGCATTTTTGTGGATTAGTGCAGCTTCCAAAATAACTTCATCCACTGTGCCCTCCACTCTGATAGGTTTGACATAATCTCTTTTATAATATGGATCAGGATGAGAGAAGGCTGTATAGGCCACCAACACTATGGACTGGTGTGTTTCTGGACAATGCCGGGTCACTGCAACAATATCTGCATCCATCTGATCCACATATACCTGTAGCACAAGTGAATAAATGTGGCAATTTCACAACTATAGGTATGTGACACAAACAAAAGCAGAAACACTAACTCATTAACATATATTGTATAATTTAGATACATTATGTATTTTATTCCAAAGATACATTAAAATTACATAAAGGTAAAGGTCATTCCATGACATGCCTGTGGAGGCACAGGTGGGAGGCAGAGGTATAGTTCCAATCCATTTGTAACCTTCGCACTAGAAGGAGATAGGTGGTCAGCACCACACCCCAGATGTCTTACTCCCAGGAAAGATCTGGTACCCATTGTACAAAATTACAAAATACAAGTGGTACTTTTGGGAGCAAGCACACTTGTCAGGGTAACAAGTCACAGAAACAGTAACTAAGGAAAGTAAATGAGTTTAATAGCTATCTAGCAAGAAAATACAGCAATATGTAGACATACTCACCTGGTTGAATCTTGCCAAACCCAGTTCAAAGTGAAGTCTATTAAGAGCTCTCTTTGCCACAATAATTCCAGAATGGAAATTCACACCAAGAGAAGAGTCATCTGACCACTCAGCATATTCACGAATCTCATCAACAACGTGAATCTGTGAAGATTAATTTAAATGTGCACGCAGATACAGTTTGGTTACTTTTACTGATCATCATGCTGATGCCTTGTCTTTATCATCTATAACTGTAATCAGGTGTGTGCATCTTTGGTATTCTGGCATATTTCCACCAAAAGAACCTCATCTTTGGGTCAAATTTTAAACATGCTGAATCCAATTGACAGTACCACAATCTATCCCACACACTCAATTTCAATACCATGCCACAATGCCACCAAAATATGTCTCTTGTTACTGTTAACAAAAGAAGGTCAATCTAACTGCTGCTTAATTATACCAGCAGTGCTGGATGAAGAAAACAAGACTATTCATTATTTAATCTTCTCTGCATTTTCAATGGTTTATCTGTCATAGGCCCAGAGATTCTCCACATTTCTTGGACTCAACATACTCAGTTCCTGGTCTTTCTCTCAGATTATTAATCATGCAAGACAACAAGTAAAATTCAGTTTTGTACAATTTTGCACTTATCTGTTAAATTCTTATTTAAGATAATTGGTAAGACTCAGTGGAAAGATGAGATGATGACTTAACCTCTAACATCACATATCACAAAAAAACACCTGCACGCAGAGTCCAAAGGGTATGATTCCAATGTTCAAGCAACAAAAAGTCCTGACATTTTCTCATCTGAGTGACTTTAAATTAAGGGTTTTTAATTCAGCACTAATACTCAATACAATTTCAAGACAATAACTCAGGCAGCAAGAATTATTTGAAAAATAATAGGCAATAAGCTGCATGACTCCAAACACTTCGATAAACTACTGTCCAACAGCACATATTTGACATTATGCAAAGTAATACCTATACGTATGGTAAAATGTGATAGCAATGGGGATGGAAAGAAAAGGAGGATAGGAGCATCACAGTTGGGGCCCATAGAAAGACTCTGAGCTGAAAATACTGCATTTACCGTACTGTAAGATGACAAGATGACCCCCCCTCCCCCCCCCAAATCTTCAGTCTTCAGGAAATTACCTATAGAAAGCATGTTTAACTTTGTGTGTGATTAAAAACTTATTCCCTCAGCCCCATTTTTATACAATGAATTAGGAAGAAAATCCTTGTCTTATATTTTGGTAAATATGGTGTACCACTCCAGAAATGAAAATACTGAAATGTATGAAAAACTTAAAGAGTTATTACATACTGCAGCTTTTTAATCTAATTCCTGAGGTAATGTACAGTCAGAAGCGTCATATAAACACACATACAATTCCTGAGATTTACAAATTTATCATTACCATGAATATTAAACGAATAAGAATAAGTGAAGAAGTAACTGCATGAAACTTTTATGACTGAATGATTGCCCTCATTCTCAATAATATATCCTGGCATGCCTGTGAAAACGTATCTTAGTCTTCACTTCCCTGGTAAATGAATCAGTCATTGTGGTCCAGAACAATGGCAAAAATATCTCTAGACCCCCACATTTGTATCTGTGGGGCCACTTGAAAAACCTGGCATATCAGCAAAAAGTGCAAACATGCGTGGCATCGCTTCCTCACATTTTTTGCTGCTGCAACATATGAGCTGATGGGAGCTATACATGTGGTTCAGAGGTGTCTCAGATGTGCACTGAGGCTAAGTGTGGTTATTTGGAATGTTTATTTTAAATTCAGCAACAAAAGTATATGTAAGTACTTGTTCACCTATTATTTTAATATTTATGTACTGATAAATCCACCTCAGAATTGGCCCTATTTTGCATATTTTAAACTGAGAATGACTGCAAGAATGAGATTTTGATGTTACAACATTAAGTTGTGAATGACCCCCTGTAAAGAACTAAATTGGACTACTTTTTTTTTTACCATGGTGCAACAGCTCTAGTAGGCCAAGGCCTCCTCATTGTTGAGGATTCATGATCACACTCAGTTAGATACACCACACTCAGTAGGACTCCTCTGGGTGAGTGATCAGCCTGACACAACACTCACAAGAGACAAACAACCATGCCCCCGGTAGGATTTGAACCTACAATCCCAACAAGAGAGTGGCTGCAGACCCATGCCTTAGACTGCATGGCCACTGGGATTGGCAAATTGGACTATATAGGTACCAATAAAATGAGTGAAAACAGATGGCCAGATATAGAGGTTGGTTCAAAGTAACAGCATGGAAAGAGGATAATGGGGCAATATTAGTTGCTACTGTAAGGATACATCAACTAACATGATGTGGTACGAGTTCATCATAGCCTCTGTTACTTCCTGATGCACAACAAGCCATAGATACAAGAGCAGTACTTGGCAGTAGGTCAAACACTGAGCGCTTGTCCACTGGACTTGGATTATCGTGAGTTACATCCAAGAATAATGCATGAGCTATGGATGGAACAAGTGGCCGGAGTGATGGCTGGAAAAATGCACCTACAGGCTCACCACCATAGCGATAAACTAACCGACCTTCTTCATGAGAGTCCCATGCAGACATTGCCTCTGCAAAAAAGTAAGTAAAGAAATGGATGAGGGGTCCAGTGAATATGTGTGGGAGGGATACACCACAGTAACTTTCCTTGCAAAGAAGTCAGTTATCATAAAACCAAGTACAGAGCACTTTTTGACTGTTGTTATGCTATTTGAAGTGTGTAAAATTCCAAGACTCCTAATGTGTTTATTAACATTATACTTCCACCCAAGGGTCCACAAATTGTCCATACCCTAGAAACAACCGCAGAATTCTAGGTGCCACTGTGCAAATTGTGATCACCTGGGTGACCTTGGCAACCATGATTTGTGCATCTGTGCTTTCACTGTCAATCAAGCAATGTTTAATGAACGAAATATCTGATTTTCTGAAACACTTTCACTCTCTATCTATTCCCCCCCCAAATACAGATATTACCTACAAAATTAAAAATATCAAATGCTTCAATTTTACAAATAGAAATCATGCAGTTTTATACTAAAGTCAATTGCATAAAAATTTGAATGTGAATCATTATATATTTTAAAATATACATCTCTATTATTACATTTCATTAAACTTATTTTTTAACAAAACAGTATTTGAGGGCCAATATAGTCATTTTAATTAAATTTCACCTCAAAAGTGCCATAATAAATAATTACATAGTTTTGCAACAAAAGAAAACAATTCTGGTTCATAGTACCTCTAATTAGTGATGATATTCCTAGCCTGTTGACAAAGATGTTGTCCTTCTGATCAGAATTGGTGAAAAGCTCAGCAACAATATACAAATCTGGACGTACTTGTCTTGCTGCATCTAAAAGGTACTGCAAGTGATGGAAATAATATATCAATGTGACACATGCACTTCCAGCTTCTTTGCAAATTAATAGTATACAGTCAATGGTTTAAAATGCATCACTGTTTCATTTATGTTTCCTCTGAACAAAAGACTTAAGACATGACAAGAAATAAACAAACCACAGTGCAGGAAAATTATGTCATTTACTTTCTTTCTAGGCTTCTTTCTATACAAAAATGGCTGCTAAAAATTATATGTTTACAGTTATGAATGCACAACAACAGTGATACCCACAAGGAAATGACATGCAGGGCTAAGATATCTTCCACTGTAAAAGGATAGTCCTAACTTTAAATGTGTACAGATGAAACCAATCAAGAAACTAATATTTGAACAATGTTCTCTGCATATGAACATTGGCCTGATATAATCAAGTACTGGTATACAAGGGAAAAGATCATATGTGACAAAGCCTGCAGCAAGTGAATTCACATAACAGAACAATACAGGTCTCAGCCAAAACCACAGAACCATGAACAAAATGAGGATTGATTACAACCAGTCACCAAAATTAAATAATTTGAAAAATTCTAACAAATCAGTTTTTATAAAAAAATGTTTTACAGAATTTTAAAATAATTTTGCAAAATGTAATGCACTAAACACAACATTGTAATTTCAGGGCTAAATGAGAAATCATAATGTATTTATGTAAAATGTTGTAAGGTGTGAGATGTCACTACCACACTGGAATTTAAATTATGTACTATAAGGTTTTTCCTTGACATACTTTTATAGTGGTTTAACGTGATGATGGCTTGCGTATAAAAGCAAAACATCTGGTGACTTATTGTACCAAAGGCGTTTGTTGACCAGTAAGCAAGAGTTGTGTTGACCCAGTCATACTGAAAAACACACCAGTATGCCACACACACTGTGATTAAACTTGATAAAGTTCCATGCATCCAGAATGCCGATGGCTGAACATGGCAGAGAAGAGGTCTCATACATAACTATGAAGTGTATATTTCCAGCTAATGACAAAACACATTGCTGGGCAAATAGATGATTTCTTACCTCTGCAACTGGTATTGGTGTGGAATGACAATTATCTAGTCTAATTCCATCAAACACTTGTGCAGTTTGCTGAACATACTCTTGCATATACTGCCACAGGAATGGGCAGTCTTCTGGCTTGTCACCATACCTGCCACAAATTGCATATGCAGTAAATACACCTCAGATCAGGATTTTGAGGAACCTTTTCTCATTTCATTTTATTCGAACTTCAATTTATCATAGGTACTTCCAGACAAAATGAATATTACTTTTTACAAACCGCAGATACTTACATACTCATGATCAAAACCATAACACACAGGATATTAAATTGTTATCTGAGAAGTTAAGCTTAACTGCTTCTTCTCATGACAGAAATATTCCTTCTCATATAAATTTCAAACAATTTACACAACAATCATATGAAGAGAAATAACAGACACTCAGGAACACCAGTCTCATTAAACTATTACATTCTTATTCCAATGATGTGTTAAAAGATTTCCAACCATTAGGCATGGTTTCACATTAATTTGTACTCCGTATTTTTGGGGTTACAGAAATATTCCAGAAAATACATGTTTGAATTTAACAGGATATATGTTAGACACCAGTCCCAATGGCCATGTGGTCTAAGGTGTACGTCTGCGGCTGCTTGTCCGCTGAGATTGTGGGTTTGAATGGATGTTTGTCAGTTGTGAGTGTAATATGTTATCAGGTAGAGGTCTCTGTGATGAGCTGATTACTCATCCAGAGAAGTCCTACCAACTGTGGTGTGTCATCACGTGTGATCTAGAAACCTCAAGAAGCCATGGCCTGCGTCAGGCGACAGCACCACAGGGGAAAAAAAAAATATACACACACACACAGAGTTCAACTCAAGTATACTGTTATCGAAGGGACCGAATAAATTGTTTCATTTTAAATGAGTGTAACTGTAAGCAAGGTGTATGTTAAAACTGAAGGAAAAATATTTCAAAACAAAAAACAGGCCTGTAGGCATATTACTGAATGTTAACACTACGATCTATTTAAAACTGAAATAACAATTAAAACTTAGAAACACTAAAAATTACTCTTCTATATTTGTAAATCTACATACAGGTTTAAGTTAAAAATACAGTAATTTAAAATTAACATTTAGAAAGAACAAAAGTTGTCATGAGATGATGACCACTCAATGGGACACTGGTACTTTTGTCTTGCTTAAACCACTTAAGCAGCATCTCATCAATGTCACTTCATTCAGGCTTTTGAAATTGCTTTATTCTTGATTTCTTCTTTTGAGACACACTAATAATTGTGGTTCTGTTTTTCCACATCATTGGAATCATAGAATTTATGAGACCAAATTCCTGACACACATCAGCTTTCTCTCTGCCATTTCATAATTCTTGCATCACTAACTTTTCTTTCAATGCTCAAGCTCAAAACCTTCCTTGTATTTGTGACCATAGCCATTTTATCACGTCACCAGTCTCCTGTTAATTGCAGGAGTAGAAATGTAGAGGGTAACTTCACGCACAAAATGATTTAATGCTACTTTTGACATTTTCCAAGCCTGGAATTTATGTAGCTATCTGAGAGTGTAGAGGGTTTGTCTTATCAAGGGTAAGGAGTTAGTAGAATTCTCAAAATATTCTACTTCTTAGAATATTACATTGGAATGGATGACTGGCATGCTGTTATGTCTGATGTAGGTGCTCTTATGTATGTCATACTAAGGAAGGCAGAAGAATGTGTGCCTCATGGGGAAATAGATGGTACCAATGAATGTGTAACGTTATAGCCAAAGTGATGCACAAACCGAGGCCATTATAATTGAGATCAACTGTGTATGTTAGAGAGTACAAGAGAAATTAAATAATCATACATAACAAATCATAAGACATTATTTCTTATCTAGCATGCCACATATTATAACACCTTCAACTTCACAAATCATTGTTCTACTGCTCTACCTTGCTTATTCCAGTTAATCATTTATTAGGTTACTGCACTTACTGGAGTTTGACACTATCACCCCAAGCTATGAGCTCACGTCTTAAGTATACATTGGAGCTTGGTGCAGCAAAGTTTCGTAATGGATCATCATTCATGACCCATCCATTGTGGGCCATAATGAAACGGGCATCTGATGAATACATCAACATTATGTGTTCTTCCAGACAATTGGGATTACCATAGTCTGTAAAATACCTACATAACAAGCAGGGGTAAAAAATGAAATGAGTCTCTTCACTTCTTATATAATTATGAACTGAATAAGAATATGAATGGTAAGCAACTTAAGATCAATGTTTATTTTGAAGTTATTCCATGCATTTTGCTTAACATTCATTTATAAAACCAAGTCAGTTCACACAAGTTACAAACATACATAAAAGTACAGTCTTTTACATCCCCTATATGTTTCAGCATGTTTGTGCCAGCTCAGGGAGTTCAAACACCAAATTTAAAACTTGATGAAAAACAGTTAATTACATCTGTACTTTTTTTTCCGTCATGTTTATTGGACCGTGCATCATCGTAATAGTTGAAGAATAAAAGACCAACTTGATGTCACTTGCTATTTTATTTCACTTCTTATGTACTCAACATGTTTCAGACATTAATATATCCATCATCAAGAGCTTGTGACTGTGCCGTTAAATTACCAAATCGGTCGTTTTGTTCTCAGTTCGTTGTGTGTTGGAGATTTGGTGCGGCTGAAGCCTGCAACATGGACACTGCTCAAACCCAGCCGCACCAAATCTCCAACACACAACGAACCGAGAACAAAACGACCGATTTGGTAATTCAACGGCACAGTCACAAGCTCCTGATGATGGATATATTAATGTTTGAAACAATTTGAGTACATAAGAAGTGAAATAAAATAGCAAGTGACATCAAGTTGGTCTTTTATTCTTCAATTACATCTCCACTGTTCATTATATATAGCATTCAGAAGCTAAAGTTAAGTGCACAGTGACTTATGTACATAAACATTAATGAGCATAAAACATTTTAGAAGTATTATATAGCAATATATTGATTTTTACAGTTGTTTTGACATCTGTATTCACTGTAGCATGTTATGTAATGTAAAAGTAATAAGAACATTTTGAAGTTCCCCCCAGTGCATCGATGATCAAGATGGGCTGCCATACCAAGACTCTACGATAAATGTAAACAGTTATCTTACCAGGCTTTCCTCCAAATTAAACAGAAGAAACCCCCAATTATCTGTTTTTGGATTATTCAGTTTATAGAATAACCATATACTTGTTTTCCTGTCTTTGTTGGACTTTCTGAACTCATTAATGACCTACTTAACAGCACTCATGATTGCTATGGTTATGCAGTGTCATATAGCAGCATGATTTTCAGTGATGAACTAGACAGGCTGTAGAAATGTTGGTAGTCTACTTTAGGTACTGTACAAGTTGTTGCAAATAGGAACCTGATAATAGCTCATGAGTGAAGGAATAATGGAGAAGTTGTCATGTATTATACTTAAATAAGGTTTTTTAATTTTAACAAGGTTATAATTAGTTACGTATTAACCGTAACTGATTGTAATTGATGTGTCCTGTATCAGATGTGTAACTGAAAAGGATGAAGTAATGAATTAAACTAAACCTTCGAAAATCATAATATATGTCAATAAAGACAGTCCCCTTTGGGCTGAAAATATAACCCATGATCTCTCCTAAATCTAATGCAGGCGTGCAACTGTTAGGATATGAGCAAATGGATTTATTGACAGTTTATGAAACAGTGCACTGTTTTGTACACAAATATAGTTGTGAACCAAGCGTCTACTTCTTTTGCGATTTTTATGTTATGTGTTTATTCCAGTATGTTTTAGGGATCCAGAAGATGTTTGTACATTCTACAGCATGCCTGGGGAGATGAGTTGAGACACAGTGGAAATGAAAATAATTTGTCCCTGCAAATGACTCATAATCATGAAAATGATTTTTATAAAGCTAATGTAAGTAGATTTTGATGCAACAAGGCAATTATGAATAATCCATCACTTGATAATTGGTGATTCCTTTCTCCATTTTTTTCTTTGAATTAAAAACAGTACATCACACAGTGCATGGAAGAATTATACTTAGAATGCTTGTTGTATATCATTCCATCACCTGGGTACGAGAGGTTTCTTGGCAGAGACTTCTTTAATTTGAGGGCCATCATGCTGTACACGGAAATACCGCATACCCGCTATACAGTTTTCAACAGCAGCTAGTAGGTGATTCTGAATTTCATCAAACTTTTCTTTATTCAGTTCTTCCAAATGTGACTTGAAATTTTCACCACACTGGTGTAGGCGGATCTCATCTTCAAAGCAGTCATCCCTAGATAAATACAATGAAATATTTGAGGCATGAATGAACTCTGTACTGAAAACTGACATTTGAAAAGGAGGCACTTACATACATATAACATTCCATGCTAAGGGCACTTGCTTGCTGTCTCTTACTCCCCTCAGCATTAAAGTTTTTGGCTTGTATTTTTCACAGTAGTTCTCAACACTTCATTGAAGCTCATATTCTAGTCTGTTTATAATATAACATGGGGGAACTATAGTTTCATTCAAATCTTAACAATCTGCAATAATGCGGGAGCGAAGTAGAGCAAGTTTATTGTAATACATGAATGGTTCAACCACTGTAAATACTGCATTTTTGTATTGTCCTTATAAGTAGGAGATATAATAAATAATGAAATATCTATCTGCATAGAGTAGAATCCATCTCATGAAGCTGATAGTTCTTCAGTTAGTCAAGACATTCCTTGCATTTCATGAAACCCAAAGGTTCAGTACTGTTTTTATAACAGCCTTCCACTTGTTCATATCTTGAGTCAGACACAGTCAGTCCATGCCAGCCCATTCTCTTTCTTTAAGATAATTCTAAAATTATTCTCCCACTTATGCGTAGTTCTTTCAAGTGGTCTCTTCTCGTCAGGTTTCCCCACCTAAACCTTGTACACATTTCTCTTCTGCCTCATATATGCCCCATGCCATGCCCATCTCATCCACCAACATAATACATTGTAAGGAGCAAAAGTCATGAAGTTCCACAATTTTTTCCAGCTGCCTGTCACTTCCTCCCCTTTCAGGCCCAAATATCTTCTCCAGCACCCAATTTGCACACCCCTTGTAGCCTGTGTTCTTCCCTTAATATATTAGACCAAGTTTCACCCCCATGTAAAACAGGAAATGTTATGGTTCTATTCATTTTGATCTTTATGTCCTTAGATAGACGGAAAAATAAAAGGTTATGGACCCAGCTGTGGCACTCACCAGATGTGATCAGATTCAATATGCTCTTACTTTCATTATACATATAATTTTCACTAAGTGCTACTCCCAAATGCTTGAATGTTGCCATATATTCAAAGGATTTATTATGTTGTGATTCTGTTCTTCATTCCATTAATGAGGCATGAACACATATTAGTTTTCACAGTATTAGGAATAGGTCCAACCTGCTTACTTGCAAATAATAAAGCTTATGTGGCATGTTTTGTAGTATTCATGTTTTCACCCAATAAATTAACATTATCAGCATTGACCAGAAGTTGAAATGTCCCACTACATTTCAATCCCTCCTGGTTTTCTTGGATACTCTTAATGGTATACTCTAAGTTCAAGTTAACAAAGAGGCAGTGTATGTATAACATAATATTGAGGCACGTGAAAGTAACCACTGTTCCCGTGGAAAAGCAGTAACTATTACACATTCTCAGTGTGTGTCTGTAGCCTTAGTTATCCAGCATGCAAAGCACATGTACCATATTATATTGCCATCTGTGGTAAAAGTGTTATGGAAAATGTGTGCTTTGATTTTATCTACAACTTATTGTGTGAAATGTTTCTCATTCTGGGAAGAATTCAGTGAGGTACTATCATAAATGTATAAAGGTATTCATGTAAATTATCCATTATTCTTGTCAGATTTTAATCAAACTTTAATTTTCTTGACAGCTTTGCTAAAAACATTGAAATATCAATTTTCATGAAAATCTGTCCAGTGGGAGCTGAGTTGTTCCATGCAGATGGATGGATGGACAGACAGACATGACAAAGCTAACAGCTGCTTTTCACGATTTTGCAAACAAGCCTGACAGCAAATGGCAATAGAGTGTCTCCTTCTTTAGGACCATTCTGACTAGGAACAGTATCAGGCCAATGTTTACCTCTATTAACTTTACTATATATGCCACTTATCCACATTTTAATTAACCTAAATAGTTCCATGGGTATACCAGATTCAGTGAGAATACTATAAGAAACCTCCCTAATAAATAAATTGTAGGCTTTCATGAAGTCTATAAATAGCTTATACACTGCTGCACTGTGTTCCCATTTTTTATCCAACATGTGAAGAATGCAGAATATATGATCAGTTGTTGATCTAATCCAGAGTAATTTCATCCATGTATGGAGTTAACTTTCACAGAAAAATGTTGTATAAAATTCTATAAGCTGAGAACAGCGATATGTCTCAGTAGTAATGACTCTTAGTTTTATCACCTATTTCATAAATAGGTCCATTAATAGATACCTTTCACTGTTAAGGCAATTCTTCCTTATCCCAAACAGAATAACAAATGAAATAACAAACTAATGTACAGCTAAGAAGGGCGAGTATCTAGGTGTTACTTTTAATATATTTAGTGTCATAACATGAGTATAGGGCCCTTGTTTCTTGTACTAATGAAGTTCACTCTGTATTTAGGCCTTCTTCCATAAAACACAACATGCACAAGTAAAATCTGTTACCAAAAATGAAGGTATGACCAATAATAAGATACAAATTTATTTTCATTGTTGCTTTGGTCTCTAATTTTCATTAATTAATATAACAAATATCAAAGTACAAAAATCCTTTAATTTTGTGTACACTACCTGTGTGTATTATACAGCCTTAGAGCTAGTTCCATGTCAACAGTAGCTTTCAAATGACGATACTGTTTGTCTGGTATAATCTTCAGTTGTCCCATCTCTTCTGTAGTTCCTGCTACTGGAGGTAATTGTTTACGAGCCATAGAGTAGAATTTAGTAACCAAGCTATCAATGTCCAGCATGTAAAGTTCTGGTATTTTCACTTGAGGTAAATAGGAGCCAAGCAGGAGTGCTCGGATGGCCTAAGAGAATATGACATTTTGTTGAATGTTATAATTAATAAACAACATCAACACAGAACATATAATGTGTACTTGGTTGGTTTTTTATAAATTATAATTGGTAACATGTACACAGTAATGATGCCAAAGTACAACAAGTGATTATTTAAAGAACCTCTATCCAATAAAACCTCATTCACTCAAGGTACTTTGAAACATTTAACACAAAATTTGAATGACATATGAAAATATCACCATGGACTTAACCTGCTGATTATAGCTGCTGAAACTGACATGGGCATTATACTGGACTAGTATTAAAATTTGAATTCAACATTAATGAATGACTGTCACAACATACTATCATAAAAAATGTTACATCCTCCTGTTTGCAATTATAAATCCATGTTTTCCATGTAAGAGAGTTCATGGATATCTTAAAAACAAGCTCCTGTGTTGTGTCTATAGCTACAAAATGCTGTCATTCATGTCTGCATATATTATTGTGAAATGCAGTATTTGTAATGTTTCAAGGGGTTTGTTATGCCTTGGGCATGAAAATAATTTTCTTTTGCATATGACATAACAAAAGTGGCTGTTTATTCTACACATGCTGTTGTGAAATAATTTTTCTTTCTGCATTTGACATACGGAAATCAATTGGTTTTTTTTTTTTTTTACATACAGAAAGTTGTTGTTTCTCCTCATCCCCTTTCTCTGCCTGTTTGAATTTCTTTCTGCATACTGACAGTCAGGCTGATCATGTATTTTTTAACGGGAGAGGATGTTAAAGTTCAAGACTCTCCCTACTGATGTAGTTGGTGAACCTGTTGTATTTATTTGGGCTACCCTCTTGGCCTTGTAATGATCTCCTATCCTTGGAACCTTGTCTTCCTATCTTCACTGACACCTTTAATGATGCCAAAAACCCATTTAGCAAAGCACTTATGGATGGCTGCACTCCATCCATAGTTCCAACTACTGCAAACCTCACTGCATTCAAATTTTCCATTTCCTAATATCAGTCACGGGGTGACTACTTGACATTTCTTGAAAATACTAACAGGGCAAGCTCATCTAGCATGCCAGTTCATGCAGTCAATGACAGCAGTAACCCAGGCATATTAGTGCTGTATATTCAAATTTACAATATATTTTTCCCATATGCAGTTGTCGCAGTTCTTGAGTCTAGCCCAGTACAGGTACCATAGCTTTTACTCTCTACTGTACTGCTCCATAATAAGATGGTCCACTTATATCTGTACTTCTTTCCTCCATGAAATGTCCCTTCTTGAATCAGTCATATTCTGCTCTGTTCAGCACTACAAGATAATGCAGTTTGCCCACACTGTACATGTTGAGTGTTGCACAGTGTTTTAGTACTTGTGCCATATTTGTGTGGAAGTTTTCATAGTTTCGACATCTACAGAAGAATATTCACCATTAGTTGTCAATGATACTATGTTATGTACCTCCTTGAACCTACACAGCTGGCCAGTTTAACACTTAAATTATATCCTATAATGAAGGAATACTGTCTCGACAAGCATGGCAAAGCCATTCAAACAAGTGGTTGTCTAAGTCTGAATCTTCCCCTTAGCAGTTTCTGCTGTAACTTCTTTAGGTTGCAGTTCAATCACATCCTGATTCTTTAGGTGTGCTTAAAGTGATGATTGTGAAATTCCATATGCTTCAGCAATTCTTGTTACAGTGTTTTCCATGACTATTCTGAGCATTAACACCAGTATTTCATTTGTATTTATTCTTGCTGACAAAATACTGTTTTCTCTTGGAAATCAAAAAACAGAATGACCTCTCCTTCCCACTTAAGTGCTAAGTTGTGTGCTAACACCCCCCCCCCCCCAAAAAAATTTTTGCTAACACTGAACACCCTTCCCCCAAATTGCTCCCCCGGTTGGCCCCCCCACAAATATATGAAAATAAAAAGGGGCAAAAAAAAAAAAAAAAA
>Ga0123354_10002372_pt1 | contig 24767 bp, 20 predicted proteins | sample TergutLab28metaG_2_FD_97872 | JGI IMG/M metagenome (GOLD analysis project Ga0123354, IMG submission 97872) | Labiotermes labralis P4 segment gut microbial communities from Petit-Saut dam, French Guiana - Lab288 P4 | ecosystem: Host-associated > Arthropoda: Insects > Digestive system > Gut ...
GACTACATTATTTTGAATAGACTCCTGCACAATTTAGCTCAAAATTTAAATGCCCCATAGAAAAACCTTCCCACATCACAGTATGAACTGGGGTTTAAATGTCCCCACGCTGAAGGGTTAAATTAGATAATTTTCTCCATTTATTTCTTTTTATTTTGTGCTTCAGACTTAAATTTATCTCAGTATGTTCATATATAGGTTTATATGTTCATAAGATAACAAGATCTGTCAATGTGAAGGAACATAAGAGGAAAAAATGTATGAGGATATTCATGTACAGTTCTTGTGTGTGATAAATGTTACTAAGGGCTCACCAGTAGTGAGTCAGAATTTCTGCACAAGTAGTTCAGACTAGACTACTGTTTAGCATATACCATATGGCATTTGGACACAGGAGTTAATGGGGTTGTCTGAAAACATGTAATGACTTTGTCTTGTGTGTTGCAATGTCTACACAGAAGGTTCAGTTATGTTACTGAATCTCAAACTCCACCATTTCTGTTCTAAACAATATGAAGCAGGAATTTTTGTGATACAAGCTTACTCTCTGACTCCCATTGAGGATGTACACCTGACTGCATGGTTATTATTGGGTTGTTCAGGTAAATGCCAAGAGTCTCAAATGACACACAGCTGCTTACTTGGACATGCTTTCTAAATTGTTCACCAAATATCCTAGCAGGGTTGACCAGCTAGATGAGCTGTGGGAGTAGCAATTTAAGAGGCACCTTCGGCAAGAATCATGCATTAATCAATAAAATGTTTTCTCTGATGGTTTGTTATTTTTGTCTGTCTTGGTAAGAATGGGCTAATCTGCCCAATCATGGTTGTCCTCAGTCTCTCCAGGGAAGCACCAAGACTATCTCAAATGGCATCATGACTACTGTGACAAGCTTTCTGCTTTAATCTCTAAATATCCCATAATCTGATGCCTTATATTCTAGGCTATTGATAGTGCTATTTAATAAGCCAGACAAGAGTAAATATAGTGCCCACTCATTTTTAATGCTCTGATTAATGAAGTAACTGAAGACATGGAACAGAGTCCTTGAGAAACTGGTAGTTTTTGGCTATTCAAGAAATTCCCTGCATGATGTGGAATCTGAAGTTTCATTCAAATGCTGACAATACCCCACATTTCATCTCTATTGCCAGTCAAATTAATCTACTCCATTCCCTCCAGTCCACCTGCTTTAAGGTCCATTTCACTATTATCCTCCCACCTACGCTTATATCTTCCAATTAATATCTTTCCTTCAGGTTCTTGTACCACAACCCTGTATGTGTTTATCTTCTTATGATGGTACTGATAGGTTGTCTTGAAAAACTGACATAGAATTACCAATCTGTGCTATGTAAGATCCCAAAAGAATGCAGATCTCACTTGCACTGCAGTGGAAGCCTAAATAATGCCTTAATGGAGGATCACCAAAGATTAGGTGCCATGGTACAAAATTTTAGTTGCTATGGCAACTTGGTATGCAGGGTTTATGCACAACTGATAATTACAATTGGTTTTTTGCCCTTGTTGTAACATGTACGCTGTCTGATTCCCTCCACTGATGAAGCAGTTCTTATTCCAAGTGTAATTGATATGTTTATCTCACAAGGTACTGTTCTGTCATCTTGAATCATTTCTACCAGGATCGGAGATTATATACCCAATGATTTATAAGTTCTGAACTTCTGCTTACCTTGTCTTGCCCAACGGTACAGGCCTTGTGTACATATTTCAGTCTGCTTAACCTTATTAATGTCAAGTACTGGCAGTAATTGACAAGTGCATATACCACCTATTAAGAGTACTGTGGGAATCTGATGTTCTTACTCTATGTTTCGAGTTTCAAATGATTTTGGTTTTCAAATATTCCTGTGGTTGGTGCTAAAATGTCTGCTAGTTTCACAACTTACATTGTTCAAATTATGTACATGAACTGGGCTTGGACCATTGAAAATTTCCCTACTTCCTCTGGTCTACAGATGTTGAACATCTTCATGAAATCTGGGTTGAAAAACATAGAGCTACACGTGTGTAAGAGAGAGACTTGTAAAGTGGAAGAGAAAACACCTTGAAAGAGTTTGGAAAAATTGTTCAAGTAGACAAAGACCCAATGAATGGAGAGAATTAGATAATAAAGGAAGTTCATAATTAGCATTTTCACCTACTGATAGTGATTAAATAATGGATGGCAGCAAGGGGATTTAAAGAAACAAGTCAGTTCACAGATACAGGCATGCATGAAAAGTTTATTAAAATGTATCTTCAGGCAATAGTATGTGGCCATACTTACATTTACATGTACTGTATATAATTCACATTTCACAGATCCATTATAAAAACTAAGTTGCACTGAATATTAAATTGGGTAAGATAATGCATTACAAAACTTTGATTGCACAATACAATCTTGTCACAATTCAACAGCTACGTACAGTTTACAATACGAGTATTACAAATTATTGTGTCTAAAATTTTGCATGTATACACAATATGAAGATGACTATTTTTTACTATTGCTCACTACCTTTCTTTCCTTAAAAATTTGAAATGTTCTTTGAGATTGACTGACAAATTCATTTTTTGAATAGAAGCATTATGAGATTTTTGTCTTTTTGAATGTCATTGTATCAAGTAGTTGTATAGTGTCTTGTGGAAGTTTATTAAATATCCTTATTGAAGGACAGCAGATACCCTTTTGGAATGAAGACAGTTTTAGTGATTGTAAATGAAGATGATTTTTGTCATGTGTCTGCTATGCCTTGAAACATTGTCATACATTCGGGTTGCAGGCAGACAAGAAATGTCACTGCCATCAAATGCTTTCAGAAAAACACACAATTCATCGAGGTCGACAATGAATGGTTAAGGGAAATAATCAGTGAAATGTAGTATTAAATATCTAAGACGTCAATGCCGAAATAATCGTGAAACGTTTTCGCTGCCAATGTTGGCAGCACTTTAATCAAGTAGCACAGTTGTAAATTTTGTTCTGAAATTGAAATAGATTTTGACAGTTCTGTTGACGTGCACAACTAAAGCGAAATGTGTGTTTAGATACAAAACAGACTCCTGAAACGTGTAAGGACCATCAACCGATTTGTTCTTCTTCGTTGAGTGCGAACTACCATCACCTACCCAACAGAGTGCTGGCACGGATTAGAGCTTTTTTTTTCTTCTTTCATAAAGCCGATCTGTCTCAAGTCCTTTGCGCCACGCCTTTGTTGGAGTAGTAATCTGTGCTGCAATACACACTAATCCATGCTGCAAACAGTCTGTCATCCGTGAGGTGTCATGTTGGCTTCTTTGGTGATTGGCGGGATTAGTAAAGTAGCAGAAATACGAATACATAAAAGCGAAACTAGGAATAATTTCAAGCTTTCAGTATTCTGTTAAAATATTTTATTAAGAGCCAGTGTGTTTTTAGACACTCTGTGGTTGAAATATATGTAAGATATCCTGTTATATGTGTATACTGAAGCGAAGTGTTCAAGATGTCAGATGAAGAAAATGTAAATATTCATTTCATAGTTCCGAAAGGGTTTAAGAATGAAAATCTTTGCTCAGACGATATGAAAATGGCATTTCAGGTGAGAATACTTTCAGTATTACGTATTTTATTGTTGTGTTCCAAGGGTGCACTTTTGTTTGTACATTGTCACGAGTAAATTATCTGTACCCATGTCTTTCCAGAGTTGTGTGGATCATGAGCTATCACCAAAGTGGATCTTAGAACATAATTGTGCCCCTCCTAAGACATCCAAACAAGATGTGTTTGTGTTTCAGCAGTTTGAAGGAGACATATTTTCTCAGTATCGGAACCGAAAGTGTGTGTAAGTATGTGTGTATGTGATCACTGTTCCAGACATTTTTGACGTTGAAATACGTATGCCTTGCGAAACTTTTTGTAACATTTCGCAGTCGTAAATTGTAATATCTTCAGGTCTGTAATTTTCGAATATGTGACAAGGTCTTAATAGGGGCGAAGTCCAGATTAACATTACATCTTTGATAGTTTCTTAGACACTTTTACTTACCTTTATTTACTGACACCCAGAAATATTGTTATTTGTCATTCAAAGCAATATTTACAAGATAGTGGTCCACTACAGCAATGTGTAATGTATTGTTTGGCATTGACGATAGTTTGCTAGTAAGGACAACAGTGCCATTTAAGGTTGCCAGGATTCATAGTGTTTGTGACATACATTACAATTGGCAACATACCAGGAACCTTTGGCTTTGAGACGTGTCGTTTACTATGCTTTTATAACAGCATAGGAAGCAGAATGTAATGAAATGTGACACCTCAAAGCATAACCATTGTAATGTGAATGCTCTGCTTCATGTTAATTTTCACTGGGTAAAAAGAAACCTGAAATCATAAAGCTTCTCTTACTTGAATGAAAACTCAAGGATGTATATGTGTTGAGTAAGATTTTTCTTTTGTTATCATACATGGAAGCATACTGGTGGTGTAACTGGTTTTTTATGTGTATTTGGTACCAGGGTTGACAGACTTTTTGTTGCTGATTTTGATCTCACCTATACACAAGTCTATACTGCAGTGAATACTGGATCATAAATATTCTACTTACATAATAATTTTTATGTTAATTTATTGTTTTGGGTATAAAAGATTAGTCTGTGGAGGTGATAGTGCATAAAGGTCACGTAACTTTTGCAACACATGTTGTAAGAGCAGGTAAAGTTATTCAGTAATTTGTTTTTATAGTATCCAAGGTTATGGTTTAGGTTTGTGTGTTTTTAGACCAAGGTGAGATTATAAGTTCCAACTGTTAGTGTGTAGGTGTGTAAAGCCCTAGTCTCACTCTGATACTATAAAACAAAAACTGCATTGAATAGTAAGCAATGTACAGTATTCGTCACTTTACACAAGTAATAGTATCACAGTGATTCCTTTAGCAAGCAAACTTTTATAGCTAACCTAGATCAGAGTCGTTCTTGAGAATTGAATATTTCTTCAGCTAGTCAAGAGACTCTCTGCATTTTGTTGAACCCAAAGGCCCCTTACCATGTTCATAAGAGACCTCCAATTTTCCCTATCCTGAGCCAGATTATAGTTTGTGCCTTCCCATCATATGCCTTTGAGATCAGTTTTAAAATTATTCTCCCATTTGTGTCTAGGTATTCAAAGTGGTCTGTTTTCTCAAGGTTTCCTCTCTCAAACAATGTTTGCATTTCCTTTATTTCCCAAATATGCCACATGTTTTGCCCATCTCATCCTCTTGTCAATTAATGATCCCAATAATATTTGATCCTTGAGAAGATTAACATCCATTCTTTGTGAACAAATTGTGCCTTTTTCTCATTATTTATACTTAGCAGTCTGGATTGTACCCCAAGTAGTAGCCTTAAGTCTCCCTTTGCAGGACCCTGTTGTGCATATTATGTGAACATATTCATGTGTCATTCAGCTGCATAACCTACATAACTGAAAATTGCTTCACTGTTCCGTGGGAACACATAGTAACAAAACATCTAAGAATATAGTATAATTTTTTGATGTTGCCGTTATGTTGCTGTAACACACATCAGTTTCAGTAAAATCCCTATTGAAGTTTCCTTAGGGGACCAGTGGGTTTGGAGACTGAATTGAGGAAATTCGGCACTGAGGCTATTGATTTGCAGTCATTACAGTTGGTGATTATATGAGGGCAAAATGTACAATTTGACTATATTACGCATCAGCCATTCTATCCAAGTTAATGTGTTTGTCATCATTAAACCATGTCTTTGCTGTTGTCATGTAGTCTGGGGGCATGGCATGTGTAATTTAGAAACCTTGTTGCTGTGCATAGGTTTGCAGGTCATTTTAATATGAATGGGTTATTAAAGAACTGAGAATTTAAATGAAAGAGTAACTTTTAGATATACAGTAAAATACACATTTAAGGTTTTCCAATTTAAGATTATCCCACATTAAGTTCACTTTTTGTGGCCCCAACCAAAACCCTATGTAAGTAACATATATATATATATTTTTTTTTTAAATTTAATGCATCTTGATTTTGGGTTTTTCCTGCCTCCATGATGTGACAGTTTGGCCCCTCCACCCCTTTTGAAGAATCAATGTAGGGTATTCGTAAATAATGCCATGATGTGTGCAATGGAAGTGAAGCAGCATCAGAATAAAGTATGGTGTTGTGGCTGTGTGCTATAAATTCTTGTCAGTGTACATGCGATCGAAAAGCTCATGGCAGGAGCTGTTTACATACAAGCATGTTTTAACTAAGCACTGTTATTGTGTGGCAGTGAATTGTGCAAGCGTTCTACTTTATGATCGGTCATCATACATGACGCTGCTACCGAGGGATGCGTTGTCTAGTGTTATTCGCTTTCAAGATCTGTTGACAGAAGAATGGACATATAGAATGTATTGTGTACTGAAACCCTAATTTTAGTTAATTTTTGAAGTTTTTTGTTTGGTTTTCTACATAAAATAAATATAAAGATATGTATAAAGTATGGATTGAAGATAAGTGTTATTAAATTTAGAGTGGATATAATGTTTGTGTGTGTGTTGTTTTTTCTCAGTTTAACCTATAAAAAGCTTGGCTGTGTGGAAAATCTTAAATGGGATTCTAAAATACCTGTATTTTTGTTCATAAGCTGAGAGATTAATGCGAGGACTCTGGAGCAACTGTGCTGCTGTGACTCAGTTAATCTGGCTTTTGGTGTACTAATTTTACCTGAGAAGTCTGACTGCTTGGCTGTCCGTAGGACTCCGTGAGAACTTCATTACCTTCTATGAATCTGTTCATTCATTGTTGCTTTCACGACTAATATTGAAATACAGTGATGTGCTACTGTATTTTCCTCGTTATCTTCACACAGATTAGGACAAAGAATATTTTCTGTCTTTAGCAGGTTGCTAGGACCTCGATGTCTCCTGTCATGTCTAATCGAAGGCTTGCCTATTCCAGACAGCAACTCACCCATTTATACAACAGCAATGCGAGGGCTGGTTGTTACCACAACCAACTTCTCTGGACAAGATAAAGTGAGTGATTGACAGACAAGGAGTTTCATTGTTCTGTCTTCATTTTTCAAGGGAACTTTATTGCAACTCCGTAAATGCTAATATATCATCATGTACTACATGTATTATCCCACATGGGGTAATCTCTGGGGGGGGGGGGGCTTCTTGTGTGTATAAGGAAACTATAAAGTTTTGGGGCCAAATTAGTTTAAGAAATATGTTTTTATGTAAAATTAAGCTAGTTCCATTACTGCTTTACAATAATCATAATATTTTACCCTGTGTATGATGCTTCTGTATAAAGGCAGGTCTTGTTTTACATGATTTTATTTTGTATGATTTTGCTTTTATGCACCTTGAAAATTTACATCACTTTTCAAATTTACGCCATAATTTTTGGTTTAATGCGATTCAGCATAGACAATCTGTGCCCTTATCTTCTGTAGGAGGCTAACAGATAGTGACATCACTGTCATACCATCAGTCACATGCATGGATCGATTATGTTGGTTATATGATCATGTGGCTTATTTAGTTTCCTCTGCAACGGCATTGGCATTTCTTGCCAACATGAATGAGAAATGTAAATATACATCACCTAGTGCAATCCAAGTGAAAAATCGGTGAAAGACAGTTGGTATTGAACAGAAAGTAGAAAAAGGTGAACAGATTATTGTCATATGCTATAATGTTAGACTCACTCATAGTAGCATACATACAATTTGTGATAATGTTGATAGAATTAAAGAAAGTGCTGAGATATTATTAAGTGCCAACAGTCTGAAACAGGGAGCGTTGGTTTGTGTAGCAAGATTACCACAGTTCTGTCAGAACGAACTGTACTAAAAACTATGGGTGTGAATCTCTTACATTTTATTGCATTGGAAATAAATAAATATATATATATATTGTACAGGTCTGTAGGTCCACTAGGGGTATAGTCATACACTGTATAGGATAAGGTTGTCAATCCCCTAACCCCCAGGAAATATAATGTTTAAATGGGGGTTGTGTGTTCAGTTTGTATGATTTTGATATGTGAAACATTTTTTAGGACTGTAATCCTGGCTTAAAATGAGACCTACCTGTATTTAAAATGGAATTATTCAGTAAATTAACTTTTAAAACCTTGTGTTTACATTGTTTCATTATGATTATTTCTCAGTACTTTTGTGTGTGCGTGTGGGTGGGTGGTGTTGGGTGGGGCACGTGCATCACCTGTGAACAAGTCTGTGGTGGCTGAATACAGACATTGAGTAAGGACTTCATATAAACTTTGACAATACTGCAGTATTGCTGATTAGAGTACATTGATCACCTAGTAAAAGAGGCTGTATGTATAGAACTTTAGTAGAGACATGGGATGTGCTTAAAGTACTTTATTTACCTGAATAAAATGAGATTTTTTTCCTCATTTATCATCTGGAATTTGGGAAGGGTTTCTCCTTGTAAACATGCACAAAGTTGAACATGTTCTGTATAGGTATTTTCCTGAAAATTGAAGCTTGAAAAGTGTTCTTGAACTCTGCTGCAAGTAACAAAATAAAGCCATTAGGAAAAAAAGATTGGTGGAAGATACTGTAAACACTCATTAATATTTCAGTTTTACCAAGTTAGACAACAATGACTGTGCTTGTAGGTAAGCTGAGTGAAGGCCTAACTGCTAACTGTCCCTTCTGTTACCTCATTGGTCACATCACAGACAAGGAGTTGTCTATATGTATACATACAGAAAAGTGGCATCATTTGTCACATCAGTTGCTGATGGAATAGAGTCTCCAGAACACTGGAAATTCATTCCGCACTGACACACCTGATTACTCAAGGCTACTTCATTTTGTTGAAAATGTCCCATTTTTGACATTAATGTTTCTTTATTCTGAAGTGTGTGGTGCAGTGAATAGACTGTTTTAGACAGTAGTGTTCCATGAAAAAATTATGCGTATGTATGCCTGCAGGATGACTTAATAAAGAAGATTGAATATATGGGTGCATCATTTTCTACGAAGTTGGTTGGAGGCACAACACATCTTGTAGCAAAGAATGTTCTGAGTGTCAAATATGAGGTAAGCCCTTTAGTGCAAACTTGTGTGATAGGGAGATTTGATGTGCTGATTGTGGTTGTGGTCTTTGGGGATGTGACTTATTGTGGTATGATAGATAAATATGAATGAGTGTTGTAGAGGAACTTTTTCCACCACAAATCTCACATGGACTGTCCTGGGACTGAACCTGAGCCTTCATGATCGGAGGCTGGCAACTGCTGCCTCTCCTGTGGCACTGCCTTCTCTTCTTCAAGTTCAGCCAGTATCTTGTGTATTTTCTCTGCTGGATAGTGAGTTTCGACACTGTAATGAGGAATACATTTAACACCGGGATGTTTGGGATGGACTACGGAAATTGACCACTGAAATGATTCAGTCCTTAACCTTCAAACAGCTGGATTGGTATTTGAATTTTAGCACTTGGTTTATGAACAGCGTGAATTTTGTTTGAAGAGAAAAGATAAAATTATGAAATAAATGGCATTTTTTGGAAAAAAAGACAGAAATTATGCAATATGTCTTAAAATGCAGTCAATTTCCTTGTTGCCTAAATATATGAAATGAACTTCTAGGGTTATTTTTTCACATGTCTTTGCATACCCAAACATAGGTCATTTGAAACTTAGTTGAAAAAATACAGATACAGATGTCATTGTATGGGAGAAGTTTTGATGAAGCTTTTCAGGATAGCTGATTATCCAGAACTCTGATGTTGGAACTGAGAATTTAACACCACTAACTGGGCCTTAGCTGGATTTCACAAATACATCACTGAATTTTGGACTTTCCATGTGCTCAAAAATAAACAGAGAAGTATATCATTGCTGCAGGGTTGTGACAGTGGCATGTGATATTTAGGATTACTGGGTTTCTCAACTCCCGTTGTCTACTATTCTGAACAGAACAGTGTTATGTGTTACAGAAAGCAATAGAGAGGAATCTCCCTGTCATGACTGAGGATTGGGTACATAATGTATGGCTGGAAAGTTGCAAGAGAAATGTTCATGCTTGTGACCCAGAATTTCAAGCTTACAAGTGCCCAGTGTTCCACGGTCTCATCGTAACTTGCTCAAACCTGCCACGGCAACAGAAAGAAGAAATTAGAAAACTGATAAATGACAATGGTGAGGATAGCAGAGAGTAATTCAATATGACATTGGGACTTGAAGTCCTCAAAACAGTGAATACTAAGACAGTGGTCATCTTGGACTTGACATGTTGTATTTTTATGGTGTACCAAACTGTATGGTGTCATGTCTGTGGACACCATGGTCATAGTGAATAACATATTTTGCGGTAGTTTTATTTTTCTTACAGGCTCATTCTTTTGAATCTGGGTTTCATTACTTTTCAGTCTGTGTAGAACACTTTGTTATAGGTAAATCATGCATGGTTCATTTTCTTCATTTATTACTTCAATTTGTCAGACAAATCCAGGATACTTATATATGGCATATCTTTAAAAATGTTAGTCACATTATTAGCATGTGACGTATTGATTCAAAATGATTTGCTTCTAACTGTCTTCAGATATGCCTCATTTAGAACAGTTTAAAGGGTAGATCATTGCTCTTTTGAGTTTTTGAGAAATGCAGGTTGGGTTCTTTCACATCTTGACCCTTGAAGGTGGGACCAATATGCTGTCTCAAAACATTGGTAACCAATCAACCTATGCAGTGCAACAAACCAGAAGAGGCAAAGATCACAACTGTATTGCTGTGCAAGCCGGAGGTCTTGCAATTTGTAGGATACTTTGTGTATTTATTTGGCGGCTCTTGTTCAACAAGTCTTCTTGACTCCTGTTGTTGTTTCTCTTCTTTCCGATTTTAACATAATACTAAATGTCAAAATCAGTATAATATTTATATTTGTAACTATACTGAGGCTACTGAAGTTCCCTGATGGTGGAGGTGACAGTGTTTGAGGCTTGAGTTCAGTGTCTGCTGTTTTCTTCTGCTCTGATCGGCATCACCCAGCCCAAAGTGGTTATTTCTAGTGACCATCACTCCTGTGAGCAGAATGGTTTGTATGACTGGAGGAGGAAGTGTCACACCTCAAGGGATGTGGGATGGTTTAATCTATGGAACCCGTAATGTTGCCTTATAACATGGATCTCCAACCTGTGGCCTGCGGTATGCATGCAGGCTGCCAGCTTGTATTATGTGGCCCACAGTCACATATCTAAATTATGTGTACTATAAAAATTACACAATAATTTAGGTGGTTAGGTATACCATATATTGCTACTGTGCGTGTGTGGCCTGTGAGCCTGCCCACAATAACTGTTGTGGCACTTCACCATAAAAAGGTTAGAGGCCCATGCCCTATAAGGATGAAACTCATTAAAGGCATATCTACTACAAGTAATCATGGCAGAACAGAGTATGTGTCATTTGTGTTAATTTCTGATCATCATGACATGTTCATGTGATTTTTCTTTCTTGTGTTGTTTTGAAAGTAATGTGGCCAGTAGTAACCTATCTTCTAATGTTAGGGTGCAGTGCTGGAACAGGTGGTTGATAAACATACTTGTGCATTAAAAGTAGTTACTACTTGCACGTCATTGTGTATATTCTGTGTTCTCTTAAGAAGTCTAATGTTAGGCAGTGGATCATAAGATTCAGTACTTTTCATGTACTTTTTTTCTGCAAACAACATACTTAGGAAGGTATGTAAATTATCTGTGTCTTACAGCCATATGACCTTGTGAAGCAGATTTAAAATTTCACTTCAATGAAAATTCTTATTTTGTTTCACAAGGTGGTGACATAATGTTGTGTCAGGTGGGGATTACTTTTTCTCTAAAATGGTTGGTTGTCACATGAACTGAGAAATCATAAGACCTCGGTAATAATTGTGTCAGATATCCTGTAGCTGGAGGCAGTAATTCTCTCCTTAGGAATGGTAAATTTCTATCAGTTGTTAGTTACAGTTGTGTTCTTCAGGTTTCAAAAGAGTTGACAGTGTAATTTCATGTACTTATATTCAGGATATCAGAGTTATGAGTACACCTTTCTTAACACCTTCACCATCCACTCATTGCTGCTGCCTATGGTGAGTTAAATATGTAGGGTGTTTAAATTTTATGTTAGTATATGAATATCAGAGTTTGTTGAAAATAGAATCCTTCTAATAATGCTGTAGTAACACACATCACTATCTGTTGATGACATACCTTGGATTTTGTTATGTATGAGATATAACATGAAACATTCTTGACCTTCTAATGTCATCGTCATTCAGGTGGAATTTTCAATGGACAGCTGGATTGTGAAAATACAAAACTGCTCATCATTGCTAATCCCACTGGAGAAAAATACAAGCATGCCTCCGAATGGAAGTTGCCATGTGTTCTTCCATCTTGGGTTCATGAAAGTGTTCGTGATGGCTATGCAGTCTCTGTAGAACCGCATCTTACACCACACAAAGCAGTCGTCAAATGTTCAACTCCAAATCCTGATGAGACACGTGAGTATTGACACTGGCAAGTCATGCATTTAGATGGATTCAAGAATTATCAGTCTGCTGTTACTACCACTTGATTCTATAACAGATGAGAGTTACAGGTTAACAGAAATTCCTATGGCTGTCCCAAACTTGGCTCCGTGCTCCAGCATTGTTATATTATCCCTACATTATTTATCTCATTTCTGGCACTTTTTTGTTTGAAAATAACAACACGAGTTGCAGAAAGTAATCAATAGACTTGCTCTCTCGGAGTCATTTTCATGAAGTTTATAGTTTTTTATCAGATCAAGAAAAACTCCCTCCTGTTACACTGTACAACAAATTTTGACTAATTTCCTGCTTTGGAGATGAAGTATGTTTCCCCTTATATTTTTTGGGATGCTTAACTTGAAAACAGCCATGAAAGGCTTGATTGGCCACAGTTATCAAGAAAAACTAACAACACAAGTTATATATGCCTTATATACTGTATCTGTGACATAGTGTAAACTGACTGGCTGGCTCTGATTAATTGTGTCACCACTTTGCCTGCCATTTGTTCACAAGTCCAGGAGAATCTCTTGTTACTCTCCATGAATAGTCAGCAAACATTGGTGAAGGCCATCTTCTCTGGTATTTCTTTTCCACTGTTGACATATCACAATGAAAATGTTTGCCATGCTCATTACTCAGTGCCGCACAATTTTCCAGAAAAATATCCTGGTGAGAATGCAGAAAAAGGATCTTTAGAGACATATTGCAGCCTAATTTCTGTTAGGACAACAGTTGGTTTTCCACAGGTTTGTTGTAGTTGTAAGCCTTGTTATTTCCTCCAAAGTTGGTTGCTCAAAGCTGGAAATCATTCCATGCCCTCTTCTCATTACAACTGACAGTTCGGTTGAACTGCTTGTCTCTGAAGAGCTTGGGGATCTGTGGACTGATGATCACACCCTCTTTGATGTTTGCTGCCCTGATTCCTGGGATTTTCTCAGTGAGATACCTAAACACTTTCTCTGTCTGATCCATAGCCATAACAGAATTCTTCATTATTCCCAGTTTGGTGTGTAGAGGAGACAGCAATATGTTGCTGGGTTCTACCATTGTTATGTACTTTACATTCTCCTCTCTTGATTGTCGAGAAGGCCAGTTCCTCTTCTTGTAATGTGAAATCTTTTCTTGCTGTACCATTCACACACTAAACAACAAAATTTTGTGTAGCCCTGCCCCTAGAAATATAACAGCAACTTTCAGTTCTCCAAAATGGTGTCATGGTTATTTGTTATAGTTCATGCAGTTCAGAAGATGTTTCATGTTGTCATATTATTTCTTCATATTGACTGCATATTGGACTGTCACTGATGGCAAACCTATGCCATTATAGAGCAGAACAGCTTGACCACTTAAGTTTGATGAGTCTGTAAAGTCTTCACTTTTCAGGTTTATAATTAATATTCAGGCCTGTCATCGGACCATGAATGTCATTCCAATTGACAAGCTTACCTTCCATCCACTCTCTTTATACCATGGGTGCAGCAAAAGGCATTGAAAGCCTTGTGTGACTGAACCACTTTCTAAGATTTGCTGCACCAGTGTAGCAGCATGGCTGTGGGTGCCAAGCTCTTGTCCTGGTCTGACAGCCAAAGTAAAGGTGGTAGGCTTTCCTGATAAACGGGTGCACTTACATGATGAAAAAATCACATCTCCACTAATGCAAGATATTATCTGCGCTGTTTACACAGTGTTGCTGCATTCTTGTTAAGGTTCAGCCAAGAAATGACTGTATGAAACATTTAAGGCACTTCAGACTTTACATTGGGATAGATTACTTTCTGAAATGAGCAACACATGTATGTGATGTAACTTCATAGATGGAACTGAAATGCAACAAGTTGGTTGTCTCAATATCTGGGAATTCATTGCAGCATCCACTTCCCTCGCTGCACTGCTTCACCCATCTGATGAACAGCAAGTAGGGTGATGCAATGCCTGGGTGCTGACTGCTTCATCCACTTGAGGCTAAGGGTTGATGGATCGTTCAAAACTGCTCAATGCCAAAAGAGTGCAAAGTGTACAAATTGGGACCCACCTGAGATCTTTGAAAGTAGAGCTGCTTAACAATTTTAATTGTCATGTTTGTGCTCAACACCCCAGAATTGGTGAAGATTTGCTACTGTAACCTTTGAAGCATTTTCACTGTTGACCAGTATAACCCAGAAGTTCATTACCATGTTTACAAAAGCCAGCCACTGAAGCTCATCTTGAATCATGTAAATCCTTTCCACACATTTACTCTCTGTTTCTTTTAAGCTGTTATTTAATTATGCTGTATACACCTGAATGTTTCAAGCTTGTTCCAACCAAAATTTTCTATATGTTTGTCATTTCTTTTATTCTTGTTCAAGGTCTTCCCACTGAGCAAGTTGACGCAAGTGATAATTCAGCCTGTGATAAGAAGATGTCTGATTTGAATCTTGTCTGGAATACCAATTATTCCTTTGCTAAACACCATTATACCATTGCTACATATCAAATATCACTCACCTCCCCCATATCTGTGCAGGAGCCGTGACTCATTATCACATCCTCAGTTGTTAAGCTGGGGAATACATTTCTGTGTCTTGGCTCTTGGGTGGACATGAAGTGAGGGATATTCTGGATGTTTTTGCTTGCTGTGTTTCAGGATTTCTACCAGACTTCTCCATGGTGAGCACAATTGCTGGAGGTAGTACTACGCATGTCAATGAGACTGTTGCTGACACCACAATACAGAATTTTCTTACAAAGAATGATACTGTCAAGAAAAACCCACAGACACAGCACTCAGGTTAGTGAACTAAATTCTGAAAAGCAATGAATGTCTTTTACCTGCTGAAGATACAGTGGCGGAGTACAAATTGGAACTCATTTTGACATGAATCTCAAATCTTGCATATTTTTATATTTATTTCTAGACTGTCACAACACAGTGTATTAAAATTTGTTTAATTTTCCAAGTGTGACATGTTTTGAACTATGAGGTTAATTTTAGGGCCATAGCTTTTATTGAAGATGTTAGGTTTCAGAAATTATTATAGTTTATTGAGCATTAGTGATTATTTTGAAACTGTACAGTAACTTCTACAACTTGTTGACAAATAATTAAAACTGTGTTAAAATGTTTAGCTTGGTGCACATGTGCATGCACGCATGCACCAACACACATACACACACACATATGCTAGTGTTTCTTCATACTATTGATCTTGATGCCTTCTTGCATGTTTCTTTCATTCTTTCTTCTCAGCATCTGTACTGTATTGCTCCTGTAGGCAGTCTATCATCCATCCTCTCAACATTTATTTCCATCTGTATTTCTGAACATCCTGTACTATATTTGCTGTACCAAGTATATTGCTGTTTTTTTAAGAACTCTTCTTCTTTTTAGGGCCTTCAAGATATTCAGAAATATTGATGCAACTTGACCTAAGAGAGGCTAAGAAAGCAGGGTTATTTCTAGATGGCTGTAATGTAAGTATTCCTTTAAGTTTATGTTCTTGAACTTGTGTTTAAATTACATTTTAGCTTTGGAATTCTGTCATGAAAACTGCATGGCATCTGTGTTACTTTTCACCACACAAGGAATGAGGGTATTTTTGAACTGCTGGTTGGGAGTGAAGGTTACATAAAATTACTTATGTTACAACCTTCTGCTTATTTACAGGTATACTTGAGCGGTTTCAATATGGAACAAACTGAGAAATTACGTCGAGTGTTGAACGGAGGAGGTGCAACAAGGTTTAATGAAATATCAGACTGTGTAACACATATTATTGTAGGGGATATTGTGTCATCAGATTTGAAAGTCTTAAATTCTGGTGGTTTTAGGTATGATTTTATTTATTTACATAGTTTTGACATTTTTATACTGGATTCATTATACCTGTTTCTACTTGGATAGACTGCTACATTATGAATTACTTTTCAATTGAAATAATGGAAGTGGAATGTGAAATTTATGTGTGAGAGGATTAATCTGGGCCTATGTTATAAGATTTTAGTTCACGACACAACCCTCATGTTACGTGTTTGAATGTTTCGTTGTACATTAGTGATTGACGATTTTAAGTTGATTAGGTAGTAAACCTCTATTCTAGCACAATCAGAATAATACAAAAAGAACTATAAAACTTGGTGTTCTTGCATGTGGGCAGGCAGATACGGTAAAACTGATAGGCATGTTTTTACAGTGTTTTATTACAAAGGCACCAGAAATGAATGTGAGAAACTGTTAATGTGAAATATTAATGTATTCTTGTAATTAGAAGTTAAGTAAATATGGTATGTTGGTTAGGAGTTTTAGTTTGGCTGTTTGTTTCCATGTATTCTGCAGGCCATATGTTGTGACTGTGAACTGGGTGATTAAGAGCATGAAGTTGCGAAGTCCTGCTCCCGAAGAGGAGTTTTTGTGTACTGATATACTGCTTCAACCAGCAGAGCCGCCATCACCTTTAAGCAAGAAGGTATTTTAATAATAAACCTGATACAGTGCTAACTGATAGAATAAAACAGCACTTGTAATAGATATAGCAGTTCCTTGACCCATAACCTTACCAAAACTGGGTCAGAGAAATCTGTGAAATATGAAGACTTGGCCCTTGAAATAAAAAATATCTGGAAGCTTTACAGTGTATGTATATACTCGTTCGTCATCTCAACAGAAGGGTGATTACCAAAGAATTACTAAAATATCTAGAGAATATAGGTTACATCTTAAGAGGGGGGCAAAAAGTAGTACTATTACAAATGTGTCATATAGTATGCTAATTTCTAGAACATGCCCCTTAACCTAAGGAAATAAGATGAATTTCCTTCCTCTAACTGAGCCTAATCCCACTGGCAATCTGGGATAGGTGCAGGTCCCCCAGCAGATAGATGATGTGAAGTGCTGCTGCTGCTGCTACTACTACTACTTCTACTACTACTACTAGTAATGACAACAACAATGACATCGTTGTCATCATCATAATTTTTAAAGTGCTGGAGCAAATCTCTTTGAGCCCTGGACTTACCAGAAAACCACCATCTGTAACTAATAGGCGAGAATATAAAAAAAAAGTAATAATAATAATAATAAGCTAATGTGAAAGTACAAAACATATTTCACGGGCGAAATAACATTACATGTAGCACAAATAATAAATACAACCCTATATACCCTAGAAACATGGTTTGTTTCAGGTATGTAATTGTAATTACATTGCATAAAGGTGATAACATGGTTGATGATGATGATGATGACAACAGTTATTGCTTTAACCACAACTGCTATTATTACTACAACCATCAGTATTATGACCAACACTGCTGTCACTTCTTCTTTCACTGCTGTGAGCCATTATTGTTGTTGTAGTTGCCTCTGTTGTTGTTGTTGTTAGTAGTAGTAGTAGTAGTAGTATTCATAATTATCTAAATTACATTGTTCAAGTATAACCCACATATGTCTCAGGGACTTCAGCTGTTACGAAAACCAACAGACAGACCGTTACCCTGCCTTGAGCTTACTAATGATGTGAAGACCACAAACCAAAGGGTTGAGAAAACATTGCTGCCACTGCCTACTGATTTGGTTGATCAGTATCTGCATATCTCAGTGTCAGGTATGATTGTGTTGTTGTGGTTCAAAGGAAACAAATGCTCAATTCTGGAGTGTAGTGCCATTCATTAAGGGATATTATTTAAGTTGGTGGCTAGTTGTATTTCTTCAGATTTTTGTGTAACTTTCTTATATAGAGAAGAGAGGTGAAAGCATGTGTATTGAATGTTGTGGTCAAGTGGATATCAATTCTATCTATGGTGGAGAGCCTGAGTTCACTTCTCAGCACAGAGACTGGCTGTCCTGGCTGAGGTTTTAGGGATTTCTTCATACATCCTCAGCAAATGTGGGGATAGTATGACTACTTCTGTGTCTGTTCTAGTTCAGTGTTCATTATCCATCTTACCACATGATGTGCAGTCTGGGTTGCTAACGTTGATAAAAGAACCATAGCAAATGAAATTAAATGAAGGACCTACAGATGTTAGAACACTCCCATCTTCATGTGTGAATTTATATATTCTGTTTTTACATTTAACTTGTATTTACATTATAAGATTCTTTGTATTTTACAGAGAATGAATCATGTAAAGATTTGGAAGTTGGTATTAGGAATAAACAGTTAGCTGCAAATGCAAAACCTTCACCTATGAATGAAACAGAGGAAAGACCTGAAGTGAGACAGATTGATAGCTGTAATAAAGACATAGAAGCACACCACAATACTCAGACAGAACCAGATACCATGCCCTCTACTGAAACAACGAATGCTCATGTGTTCACTGGTGAGTGGGACATTAACAAATTTGATTTTTAACATATGACATGTCTACTATATTTTCTTTGTCATGCACATGTTCTGAGGAGACAAAATATATATGTACCATACAATTCCTTATTATTTTCTTGTCCACAGATTGTCACAGACTATGTCTGAACTTTGGCTGTAGTGTAGCTGTGATACAGGCCAAAATAGAACATTTTTAAAACACAGGGCTACTAAATCATAGAGGCTGTAGTCGCTCTTTAATACATTTGTATGTTTTTGCACTGGGACACATGGTGGTGGAGTTGGTTGAGGCACTGCCTTACAAGCTGGAAGGTCATGGGTTTGATTCCCAGTGGAGTTATTGGTATTTCTCATTGACTTGATCCTTCTGGCTGCACTGTCGTCCTGTTGTCAACGCAGCCTCTGACAGAAATGAGTACAGGGATATCTCTTGAGGGGTAGAGGCTGGTGTGTAGGATTGACTCCTTACCACCTTCCTGTGCTGACTGTCTAGAAATTCTGGGAGCTTCGACCTCCTGCAGCCCAATGGGACTGTCCAGACCTGTAATGGGACAGCTAATATTTTTGCATTACCACTTGTATTGTTAATATGATATGAATATTTGTGTTTTTTGTTTTGATTTTGATTTTCTTGTTGTTGTTCCTGTCATAATCTTTATCATTATCATCCTCTAAATTTATTCATTACTGTACATGCTTTTATCTTCCTCTTGAGGATTTCTAGAAATGCCATCCTGCCTGAACTGGTATCTGCATTTCAGTGGCAGCAAGTTGCTGCTCTCACTGTGTTAGATTATATTGTTTTGGTGTATAGTGAGAAATAAATATCGGCCATTGATTGAAGAAGACCACAGATGGGCATATGCCTGCCATTTGTTTTCACAATTTGAGAGCATTGTCTGTAATGCCTGGTAGACATGTTATGGCTATGTGCACAGTGGACAGCAGTATGACACACAATTTGTTGACAGTGGGTCAGCAGATTCTTATTTTTTACATAAGTGCATTTTCTTCTGTAATGTAGTGAGGAAGAAACTTATATTGTGAAATGTTCAAGTTCATGTGATGGTGAGTGCTTGAAATATGGTTTTCTGAGTTATGAGACTGGTCATGGTGCAAGGGTCAGTTAGCGCCCGTCCCTTTAATCAGTCAGTGAATATGAAGTTTAAATAATTGTAATTAATTGAAGGTACTGAACAGCTGTAATTATAAGGAAATTATGAAAAGTTAAATTTAATGTGAACTCTACATTTAAATCACATCCAGTTTCAGCCACAGAAAATTTTAAGGGCTTGATTGTCATTTGCATAAGGGTTACCAACATTTTGTGGGAGCTTGCTGCCTCCATCTTCAAGCTAGAAACATTATTACCTATATATTAAAATACACAGTGTCACGTTCTAAAGGATCATAATTTTATTTTATTTTATCTTTTGTTTCATTTTCAGATTTAACTTTCTTCATTGTTGATTTTGTTAATGAGATTACAGAATTGTTGAAGGATGCCATTGAATCACATGGTGGAATTGTGGTTTACAGCAGCTTTAAAGGCATTGCTGATTATGCTGTTGTGCCCCTAAATGGAGCTGAATTGTCACAAACTGCAACTGAAATTGTAACACACTTGTGGATTGTGAGTACAGTTTGTATTCTGTCCTGATGGACACAATTACAGATACTGTCTTTTATGCTTTGTATGAAGAGGGGATGATGTTTTTAAATATATCTGTATCCATTTTGCTGCAGTTTCATTTTGTGTGTGTGTGAAACTTAGTTGTGCACATGTATGTGTATCATATGGCCATGTAAATGTCAGGTTTCTACTGCAGCCAGAGCACTATTCAATTTAAAAGTCCACTGTGGGCAATGTTGTCCTATTCGTCCATTTAGAAGTTAAGGGGAGAAGATGGATTTATGGTGCTAAGAAGAATATTTGGACTTCAGGGGGAGGAATGTGATAGGAAATTAGAGGCAATTTCATAATGGGGAGTGTCATTTTTTGTGCCCTTCACCAAACATCATTAGGATGGAAAAATCCAGAAAAACATATGTGGCACATATTTGATAGATAATTGGTAGAGAAAACCAGTGCTCAGAGAAAGACCTCCCAACCCACCAGTTTATGTACCACAAACTTGTGTTCATCTAACAGTATCAAAACGTTTCATGCATGTTTTGGTTGGCCTTGACCATCCTCAGGGAAATTATTTTAACATAGATGAAAACAGATATGAGTGGCACCATAAATGAAGGGACTTTTGTTCCCCCTGATGTATTATTACTACGAATCATGTTACGTGTACAACCTTTCATAATGGTTGTATATTTGAACAGAATGCAAATACAAAATGTAAGATCAAAGCCTACACATGTGATATGAACAGAAGGGCTGGATGGCATTGAACCTACCTGTATATACAAGCTCATTTATCTTTTAAAACATGGGTCATCAACCTGTGGCACATGGGCCAGACACTGCTCTCCAAGTTGTATTTTGTGGCCTGGGACCATATTTGTAAATGGTGTATGCTCATATACTATAAAAATTTCACAGTAATTTAGGCAGTTATATGTACCACTTATTATTTTTCCATGTATGGCCTTCGAACAGCCCACAATAACAGGTGTGGCCCTTTGGAGACCCATGTTTTAGAAATTAACAGTTCTAGATTATGAAATAAAAGTACCTGTGTTATCATCAGCTGCAAGTTGCTGGAATCCAGAGTGAAGAAGATGCTAAACCAAGGGATCTGTTTTGCCAATTCAGAAGCTCATGTCAGAGTGAAAGTTAGTAGTTGATGGTAGGACGATGAAAGGAAGGGGAAAAGAAAAGGAGTAGGGAGTCCTCTAATGAGTGCACTAATTAGCCTTCAGTGTTGCATGAAACGAATGTCCCCCATGTTTGCAGTAATGTGTCTTAACTTTCCATAAAAATCAGGGGGTTTCTTTTGTGGGTGTGGTAAGAGGGACAGAGTTGTGTGTGTGTTGCAGGAGGACTGCCTTCTTCAAGAAGAGTTGGTTCCTGTGATGTATTATCATCACCCATTACCTGTTGATCTGTGCAAGAAGCCATTGGTTGATTGTGTGATTGGCATCAGTTCCTACATTGGGAAGGAAAGGGATTTCATTTTTGCTGTTTCTGAGATGCTGGGAGCCAAGTGAGTGGAAAGTCTTAGTGTTTAAGATTATGGTCTTTTGAAATGTGGTGCTGTATGGTCTGGTAGACATGTATGGACAGTTCAGAGGAACCTTCAGTCTTCAGGGTAGAAGTCATTAATTATATAAACAACATTAGTACAGATATGTGCCGCTTAACGACTGGGATACATTCTGAGAAATGCGTCGTTAGGCAATTTCGTCATTGTGTGAACATGTACGTACACAAAACTAGATAGTGTAGCCTACTACACAGCTGGGCTATATGGTGTAGCCTATTGCTCCTAGGCTACAAACCTGTACAGCAAGTTACTCTACTAAATACTGTAGTCAATTTAACACAATGGTAAGTATTATAATATAATATAATATTATAATCTTATGGGACCACCGTCATATATGCGATCTGATGTTAACCGAAATGTCGTTATGCTTCGCATACCTTTACTGCTGTTACTGCTACTGTCAGTATTCATATAGGTTACTATGTGTTGTTGGTATTGTCTCATGTGCTATCATCTTAAAATGACATTCTGACTTGTGCTTGATGGATCTCAGGAATAAATGATCAGTTTTTTATCATTTTACCTAACCAGAGTTTTCTGTGTTTTATACTGTTTGGATATGTAGTATTGGAGAAGAAGTGGTTTTTGATATACAGGCATGTTTTTATTTAATATTTTACACTAAAAATTGCCTTTTGTAACAGAACCCAAGACTTGTTTGCACGAAAAAACTACGCAAAGAAAAATGCATTAGCATCGACACACTTGATATGTTCTGAGCCTGGAAGCCAGAAGTACAGAGCAGCTGTGAAGTGGCAACTACCTGCTGTGAATCATGAGTGGCTTTTAGCTTGTGCAAAGGAAGGGAAACGTGTGAGTGAGAAGCCTTATCTTGTTGGAGAGAGCTCAAGTAAGGGTGCCACATACTTTCTTTAGTAGTTTATTAAATACTTTTTAACTTTATACTGATTATACTGAGGTCCCACGAAGACCATCTTCAGTAAGCTGCGACACTTCTCCATTCAGAATACTTTCCTATATTACCCTCCATTCAAAACATTCTACTTACATGAATGACTGTTCTTTCAGCCTTTGCCAAACATGAAACAGGTTGGTGTAAAATTATCACCATGGTGTTAAACCAGGTTTCACATAGCAGTGGCAAGAGTTTTTCTATGGGTTTTGTATCCCATTTGCACATAATTAGCAGTGGTTTACCTTCACAAGAGTATGAGAGATGTGAACTTTTTATCCACCATGTTGGTCATAAATTTCATCAGTATTTGAAATAATGTGCAATAATGTGGAGGTAGTCTTTAACTGTAGTATTAATTTTGTACCCACTAAGTCTCCTCTTACTCGCATCTACAAGCAGTCTTATATTTCTGGGTTCCAGGTCTCGGAAGCACAACTCTGAAAGTAAGCGAAACAACAAAGACTGGTAGCTCACTAACCAGCCAAAGTGGGACACCAAATTCGAAAGTTCAGTCATCCTTGCTTTCTGCAGATCAGCCTCAGAACATTCCTGCTGATGTGTGCACTCCAAATTCGGAATTGAAGCCTCGTAATAAAAGAGTTGTAGAATTGCAGAATGATGCTGTGATGGGCCCTCCTAGCACTCCTACTGAACAAAAGGGCAGCTGTTCAAGAGAGCACCTTGTAACAATGCGCCACACAAATAGTCATGGTTTTAGCCAGGAATCTCCATTACATATACCTACAGTAGAAGCAACAACTCCAAAAAATGGTGCAAATTGGCCGGGAGGTACAAATCAACAGACTCCTAAAGGACCATTCTCTGTTTCCACGCCTCAGACTCCATATGGACAAATACTGAAACCTGACCCTTCACCTGAGACAAGGAAGAACTGGAAGAAGTGGATAGATAATTTTCCTGATTTTCAGAAGAAGAAAAACTCTCCCAAAAGGAAGAGGAAAATGAGCACTGTAAGACATTTATAATAGTAGCGTTTATTTTAAAATTCACCTTTCAGAGGGATCATTTACAGGCTGCTGAAGATGTACAGATGTATTAAGTGTATATGGAGCAGGTTGTATCTCATAAGTCCATGTTACTTAAAATCATTGCCTTCATGTGCTGCATTGTTTTAATACAGATGAGACTGTGCTAATGAAGTCATGGTAAGCCCTATACCAGTGGCTTGAGTAACCTGTTGGGAATCAGAAGAACAGGGTCCAATTCTGGGAGAACCTAAAAAAAATTTAAATATTTTTTTATATTTGTGTTTGTTTTTGGGGGTGGGGGGGGGGGGGGGGGTGTTTCTCCCTCCTCCTGTTCCATAGGGTCTGGGAGCCTTGTCTGTGCCACTGCCCTCTTGCTAGCCTACTATGTGACAACTCAGCTATAATAGCATCACAACAAATATCCTGTAAATATTCCAGTCAGTCTATTTGCTGACAGACATGGTTCAACATTTAGTACCTCATCATTGTCTGTAATGACATGTTACAGTGGTTCACTGCTCTTACACTGTGTGTAAGACGTAATACACCTTAAGATTGTTAAAATCATTAAATTATCATTAAGTAGTAGGGTATGTTCCTGCATTGCGCAAAAATATTTCTATAGCTCTTGCATGCAGTCCCTCGGATCTTGAATGCAGTGGCTTTTAACCTTTATCTTACGGCATTTAATTTAGTCTTCGTGCCCCCGGTACGGTGTTTATATTAGACAGCCCTTTAAATAGTTGCGCGTGGTTGCCTATAAACGTTTATAAATTATGAACCGAA
>Ga0123354_10002374_pt1 | contig 24762 bp, 31 predicted proteins | sample TergutLab28metaG_2_FD_97872 | JGI IMG/M metagenome (GOLD analysis project Ga0123354, IMG submission 97872) | Labiotermes labralis P4 segment gut microbial communities from Petit-Saut dam, French Guiana - Lab288 P4 | ecosystem: Host-associated > Arthropoda: Insects > Digestive system > Gut ...
AGAGACCTTTTGCAATCGACCAAAGAACTTTTGTATTCGTTGAAAGAATACAATCGTTTACTTGAAGAACAAGCCGAAAGGCAAAAAGAACAGAGCCGGATTTTGGAAGAGATTCGATTGAAATTACCGTTCATCCCCTGAAGAGGTGATGAATCTCTCCCCGCGCTTGACGCGGGATCCCCTGATATTGTCAGGGGATTGCGGGTCAAGCCCGCAATGACAATGAATTTTTAATTCTCAATTCTCAATTCTCAATTCTCAATTCTCAATTCTCAATTTTTATGGCAGAACTCGAAAAATTACTTCCTCTCATCCTGAAGTGGGAAGGAGGCTATGTGAACGACCCCGCCGACCTTGGCGGCGCAACAAATAAAGGAGTAACGCTTTCCACCTGGAAGCGGCAGGGTTACGACAAGAACGGCGACGGCGTGATCGACGTCGAAGACTTGAAGTTGATAACAACGGAGGATATGGTAGAACGTATTTTGCGTCCACACTATTGGAACCGTTGGCAAGCCGACCGGATTGAATCGCAGGCTTTGGCTAATATCTTAGTCGATTGGGTCTGGGGCAGCGGGCGGTACGGAATAACGATTCCGCAGGGCATTCTTGGCGTAACGGAAGATGGCGTTGTCGGAGAAAAAACGCTAAAGGCGCTGAACAGTTATCCCGATCCGGAAAGTCTTTTTGAAAAGATTAAGCAGGTGCGGCGGGCTTATCTCAACATGATTTGCCTCAATCGTCCGGCGAACAAACGGTTTCTGAAAGGCTGGCTCAACCGGCTGAACGATTTCAAATGGATTCCGATGGCGTTGTTGTTTGGCGTCCTGTTCTCCTGCCGGTCGGTGCAGAAAACGGAAACACTCAATGCAAAACAAACCGTAGAGACGTTGCGCGCAACGTCTCTACAAACGGAACAAAAAATTTATGAGGAACAAACTGGGCATTTGTCGGAGGATCGAAACGAAATCCGGACAACGGAAATCCTGACCGCTGTGTTCGATACGCTGGACTCGAAACCGGTATTGAAAATGCTTCAAATCCGGCGGATTGTTTCAGACCGGACGAATCATGCGGAGCAGCAAACCGAACGCCGGACTGCCGGAACGGAAACGCAGAATAGGACGGAAACCGTAGAGACGTTGCGCGCAACGTCTCTACAAACGGTATCAAAAGAAAAACCGGCGCGGAATTCGATCGGTTGGTGGATTACCGGCGGCGCGGTTGTGTTGTTCCTGTTGACGGTTTTGAAAAGACAATTCTTCTGATCTTTAAATGGAAAAGAGGAGTGGCTACGCGTTAACAGGAATTTTTAGGGGAAAGATACGGGGTAAAGGCTGCAAAATGGGTTAAGCGTTTTCCTTATATCAATAGAAAATCTATTTTTCATTCATTATTTGTAACTTGTAACTTTCCCACTTTCATCAGCAGGGATTTCAACTTTCCCATTTCGCTTTGCCGGATTTGCAAAGTCATTTCGCAATTCATCTCGAATTGTTGGGCAAGTATTTGCGGATTACATTCTTCCACGATTTTCATAACATCGTTGAGGAAAGGGTAAGCAAATTCTATGGAAATTGTTTCATCTACAGTTTTTTCGATGATTTCGGCATTCGCTATGGCATCTAAAGCGGCGGATCGATAGGCGGCAACTAAACCGCTCGTTCCTAACTTGACTCCGCCGAAATACCGGACGACAACAATCAAGACGTCCGTTAGTCCGTTGGAATTGATTACTCCCAGAATCGGTTTCCCCGCTGTGGAAGAAGGTTCGCCGTCGTCGTTAGCGCGAAATTGTCGACGCTCTATGCCTAACATATACGCCCAGCAGACATGATGCGCATCATAATATTGCTTACGCAAAGCGTCGATTTTTTCCTTCGCTTCTTCGGGCGTTCGCACAGGAATGGAGTATGATATAAACTTGCTTCTTTGTTCCGTAATATATCCTTCCGCAACACCCGCAACCGTTTTATAAACGTCACCCGTCACTTGTCACTTGTCACTTGTCACTATTTTAGTACGCTCTTGCAAAAACTACGCGTTGCGCCGAAGGTTTTCCGGTCACCATACATTTACCCGGCGTTTTTTCTCCATTTATCGGAATACAGCGGATGGTTGCTTTGGTTTCTTCCTTAATTAACGCTTCCGTTTCGGCTGTACCGTCCCAATGCGCCAAAATAAAACCGCCGGCTTCGATTTTTTCTTTAAACTCTTCGTAAGCATCGGCGGTGAAGGTTTGTGAAGCGCGGAATTCGAATGCTTTCCGGTAGATATTATCTTGGATGTCGTTTAATAAACCTTTCACATGAGCAGCTATATGTTCTATGCTTCTGGTTTCTTTCGTCAGCGTATCGCGACGGGCGACTTCAACGGTATTGTTTTCCAAGTCGCGAGCCCCGATAGCCAAGCGAACCGGAACGCCCTTCAATTCGTATTCGGCAAATTTCCATCCGGGTTTTTTGTTTTGCGAATTATCATATTTCACACTGATTCCAAACGTTTTCAAATCTTCTGCAATACCGGCGGCTTTGGCGTCTATTTGCGCCAATTGTTCATCCGTTCTGTAAATCGGAACAATAACCACCTGATGAGGCGCTAATTTCGGCGGAAGCACCAAACCGTTATCGTCGGAATGAGCCATGATTAAAGCGCCCATCAAACGGGTAGAAACGCCCCAGGAAGTAGACCAGACAAATTCGCGCGCACCCGCTTTCGATAAAAATTGAACATCAAACGCTTTGGCAAAATTTTGTCCCAAGAAGTGCGAAGTGCCCGCTTGCAACGCTTTTCCATCCTGCATCAAGGCTTCAATACAATAGGTATCCACGGCGCCGGCAAATCGCTCGCTGATCGATTTTACTCCTTTCAATACCGGAACAGCCATGTATTTTTCGGCAAATTCGGCATAAATGTCCAATATTTTCATTGTTTCCTCAACGGCTTCCTCACGGGTAGCGTGGGCTGTATGACCTTCCTGCCAAAGAAATTCAGCCGTACGCAGAAATAAACGCGTGCGCATTTCCCAACGAACCACATTCGCCCATTGATTGATTAAGACAGGTAAATCGCGCCACGATTGTATCCAGCCTTTGTAGGTATTCCAGATAATAGTTTCGGAAGTTGGGCGAATAATCAGTTCTTCTTCCAAGCGGGCTTCCGGATCGACAACCACGCCTTTGCCGTCGGGATCGTTTTTCAACCGGTAATGCGTGACTACCGCACATTCTTTCGCAAAACCTTCAACATGGTCGGCTTCCTTACTCATAAACGATTTTGGAATAAACAAAGGAAAATAGGCGTTAACATGTCCCGTTTCCTTGAACATATCGTCTAACTGGCGCTGTATTTTTTCCCAAATAGCATAGCCGTAAGGTTTGATGACCATACATCCGCGAACCGCCGAATTTTCAGCTAAATCGGCTTTTATTACCAAATCGTTGTACCATTGCGCATAATTTTCGCTTCTCGACGTTAATTCTTTTATTTCTACTGCCATCGATTGTATTGTTTTAATGTATTTAGGAGCGCAAAGATAGTGAAAATTATTATGGCGGGAAAATCAAAATAATTCAGGTTAAAAAAAAGTTTGAGGCGCTATGAAAAAAGTGATACTTGCAAGCCCGTAGATATTTACTGAAAAATAAAGTATGAATAATGTCATGGAAAGAAAGCTCTCGAAGAGAGCCAACCTATCTAAGCAGTAGCCTCAGGCTACTGTATTACAAAGACATACCTTTATCTCTTGCCCCCAGAGCGGGGCAAAACTAATCTATCCAATCAAATAAATAATTATCAACATAATCAATCTCGAATGCTTTCAATAAAGCAATATATTCATCTTTAAATGATTGTCTGTTATGATGATTTTGCTGATTACTAATATATGCTTTTACTTTATCAATCTGTGATTGCCCATAGCTGAAAGCTCCGTATCCGGTTTGCCATTCAAAATGATTGTCTGTTAGCCGGTTTTCATTAATATAGCGACTTGAAAAAGATTTAATATCCCTAATTGCATCTGCTACACAACAAACCGACTTGATGCTTAGCAATATGTGAGTATGGTCGGGGTTACAATAGATTGAAATTGGTTTGCATTTGATATTGAAAGCAATACCGCAAATGTATTTTTCAATCTTGACCCTGTTTTGAGGAAGAATTAATGATTGTCTGTTTTTGACGGCAAATACCATTTGCACATACAATTGGGTGAAAGAATTAGCCATAATAATAGTTTCAGTTTTAGATAAATATTGTTTCTGTATTTACTATAAATCGTGGCAAAGGTAATTATTTCTCCGGTAAAAAACAAGTTTGCCCCACTCTGGGGGCAAGGGGTATGTACTTGCTTGTGGTACAGTAGCCTGAGGCTACTGCTTAGATAGGTTGGCTCTCTTCGAGAGCTCAGCGACTTCTCCCAAACTGACATAATTATTCAGGTAAAACGGTTCGCATTTACATTATAGCGCTTCAAACTTTTTTTTAACCAGAAAGCGTCGTATTTTGAATAAATAAAAAATCGAATTATCTTTGCAAATTATATCATTGAATTTGTTCTGCCGGTTGCAAGGAAATGTTTATTTGGCAGAAGGAAGAAAATGTAAAAGAAAATAAATGGACGATGTAAAAAATTTGATAGAAACAGTAGTAGAAGCATTACAAGAAAAGAAAGGGAAGCGAATCGTTACAATGGATTTGTCGGAATTGGAAAATTCTATTTGTCAATATTTTATTATTTGTCAAGGCAAAACGCCAACGCAAGTTTCCGCTTTATGCGATTCGGTTTGGGATAGAGTTTACGAACGATTGGATGAAAAACCTATGGGCGCTGTCGGCATGAGGGACGCCCGATGGATTGCCCTGGATTACGGAACGGTGATGTTGCATATATTTATTCCCGAACTTCGAGAATTTTATAACTTGGAAAACTTATGGGCAGATGCTGCTATGGCAGAAATTCCTGATATTATATGAGCGAAAATAAAAACAAAAACCCTTACCCGACGGGGGGGAATAATAATAAACCCTTCAAATTCAACGTAGGTTGGATGTATGGGTTGATTGCTATCATGTTGATAGCGGTTTTTTTTACAAATAACAGTACGGAAAATAACAAGAAACTCGATTGGACGGATTTTCAGAAATGGGCAGAGCAAAACGCATTCAGCAAGATGGTGGTCAACCTGTCGGACAGAAAAGTGGTTGCAACCGTTAAACCCGAGTTTGTTGTCGGAATTTTAGGCGCAGAAATTTCTCAGGGGAAAAGCTTACTAAGAAGAGATACTGAACCGACAGTCACAGTTATCATTCCTTCTGCCGATAAATTTACCGATTTTTACGATCGGTGGAAACAGAATGGAATTGATGCTACGCTAAGCTATGATGAGGGAAACAGTTTATTGTGGACAGTGCTTCTTAATATTCTCCCATTTGCCCTGATTATTTTTTTCTGGATTTTTCTGACGCGGAGAATGTCGGGCGGCGGCGGATTGTTCAACGTCGGAAGAACTAAAGCGCAATTGTACGATAAATCATCGCCTCAATCGCAGAAAGTGACATTCAAAGACGTTGCCGGATTATCAGAAGCCAAGCAGGAAGTAGAAGAAATTGTCGATTTCTTGAAAAAGCCGGAGAAATACACCGACTTAGGCGCTAAAATTCCTAAAGGCGCATTGCTGGTAGGACCTCCGGGAACCGGAAAAACCTTGTTGGCAAAAGCCGTTGCAGGCGAAGCCGACGTTCCTTTTTTCTCCCTTTCGGGTTCCGATTTTGTGGAAATGTTTGTCGGCGTCGGCGCTTCGAGAGTTCGGGATTTATTCCGTCAAGCCAAAGAAAAAGCGCCATGTATTGTTTTCATTGATGAAATTGACGCCGTTGGTCGCGCACGAGGAAGAAACCCGAATATGGGCGCAAATGATGAACGGGAAAATACGCTCAATCAGTTATTAACGGAAATGGACGGATTCGGGTCCAACAGCGGAGTAATTATCCTGGCAGCTACCAACCGTGCGGATATTCTGGATAAAGCGCTCTTGCGCGCCGGACGGTTCGACCGGCAAATCAATGTGGATTTACCGGAATTAAGCGACCGGAAAGAAATTTTCATTGTCCACTTACGAAACATTAAAATAGACACATCGGTCGATACGGAATTTTTAGCCCGACAGACGCCCGGATTCTCCGGAGCAGATATTGCCAATGTTTGTAACGAAGCGGCTCTGATTGCCGCCCGTAACGGAAAAGAAACTGTTCAGAAAGAAGATTTTATGAACGCAGTTGACCGGATTGTGGGCGGTTTGGAAAAGAAATCAAAAGTCACAACATTGGATGAACGCAGAACGATTGCTATTCACGAAGGAGGACATGCTACGCTGAGCTGGATGTTGGAACATGCCGACCCGTTGGTAAAAGTGACCATCGTTCCTCGTGGAAAAGCCTTGGGCGCCGCCTGGTATATGCCCGAAGAACGGCAGATTACGACCTATCAACAGTTGCAGGATGAAATGTGCGCCACATTGGGCGGACGCGCCGCCGAAGATTTGGTTCTTGGAAGGATCTCTACCGGAGCCGCAAATGATTTGGAACGAGTGACCAAACAAGCATACGCCATGGTTGTGTATTATGGAATGAGCAACCGCCTTCCGAATTTGAATTATTACGATTCCAGCGGGCAAGATTGGGGATTTACCAAACCTTATAGCGACGATACCGCCAATTTGATTGACGAAGAAGTGAAACGAATCATTAACGAACAATATAATCGCGCTAAAACCATATTGACGGAGTACAGCGCACAACATCAAACATTAACGAATGTCTTGCTGGAAAAAGAAGTTATTTATTCGGACGACTTGGAAAGAATATTCGGTAAGCGCAAGTGGCTTTCCCGTTCGCAGGAAATATTAGCCCAACAAGAGTTGCTAAATGCTTCCGACCCAACCGCGCCCGAGGCAAAAGGAGACGAATCGAACCCGGATAAAAAAGACGCTAAAGAATGAAAAACTTCATCAAACGTTTATTGACAGGAATTGTATATGTAGGAACAATCGGTTTTTGCGTCATTTACAGCTCCTACACTTTTCTTGTTCTGTTTTTGTTAATCACACTCTTCTGTTTAAGGGAATTTTACCGTTTGATAAATATTCGCAAAGAAACCGACATTCATCTCTATATACATGGCGTTGGAGGTATGATACTTTTTCTTACGGTTTTTCTGTATACGTCGGGGATTGCCGGACAGGCTGTCCTTTCTTTCTATTTACTGTATATCATCGGGATATTCATTTATGAATTGTATGCCAAACATAAAAGACCGATTGCCCGTTTGGCTTGTATTTTACTCGGACAAATGTATATCGCGCTGCCTTTTTCGATTCTGAATTTGCTGGCTTTTTCGGGCGCTACGTCAAATCCTCCTGTTTATCAATGGATTTGGACAATGTCACTGTTTGTATTTATCTGGGCAAACGATACAGGCGCTTATTTGACAGGCGTTCAATTTGGGAAGCGCCGGCTTTGGGAGCGTATTTCTCCCAAAAAGTCGTGGGAAGGTTTTTTCGGAGGTTTACTGTTTACGGTCGTTGCCGCTTTCATTATTGCTCATTTTAATCCGCAAATTGCATGGTATCATTGGGTTGGCCTTTCCGTAGGAGTTGTTGTTTTCAGCACCTACGGCGATTTAATCGAATCGATGATTAAGCGGTCGGTAGAAGTCAAAGATTCGGGGCGTTCGTTACCCGGTCATGGCGGCTTTTTAGACCGTTTCGACAGCTTACTCCTTGCCGTTTACGCCATGCTGTTTTATATGGAGCTGTTTCTTCGAAATTAAACCTGTTTCTCATTATTTTTTTTCACTCACCCCAAAAAAATTCCATTGGGATTTAGGTAGTTTGCAAAAAATATATTATCTTTGCAATCCATTTTGTGTTAATTTTGCGAAAAATACAGACGAAATGGATTGATTTTCAAAGGGATTACTGGTCAAGCCCGCAATAACAGGCTGAAATCGATAGAGAGTGTTAAATATTGTTCCGACCCGTCGGAATCAATTTAATTATTAATAAAATATGACAGATCCAATTGCAGATTATCTGACAAGACTGAGGAACGCCATCAAAGCAAAACATAGAGTGGTGGATATTCCCGCGTCGAATTTAAAGAAAGAGATCACCAAGATCCTTTTCGAGAAAGGCTACATCTTGAATTACAAGTTTGTAGAGGAGGGTCCGCAAGGTACGATTAAAATCGCCTTAAAGTATGACCCTGTGAATAAAGTGAACGCCATAAAAACCCTGAAGCGTATTTCTTCTCCGGGTTTACGCCGTTACACCGGTTACAAAGACATGCCACGCGTATTGAATGGTTTAGGTATTGCCGTACTGAGTACTTCCAAGGGAGTGATGACAGACAAAGAAGCCCGCGATTTGAAAATCGGGGGAGAAGTATTGTGTTACATTTATTAAGGAGGGAGGAAATCGTATGTCAAGAATAGGAAAATTACCCATTGCCATCCCTGCGAAGGTAACTGTAAAATACGAAGATAACGCGATTACGGTTAAGGGACCGAAAGGCGAGTTGTCTCAAACGATTAATCCGGCTATTCGAGTGGAAGTCAAGGATAATGTTTTAACAGTTTCACGTCCCGACGACGAACGTCAGAATCGTGCGTTTCATGGTTTGTACCGCGCTTTAATCCACAATATGGTGGTAGGCGTATCGGAAGGTTATAAAAAAGAACTTGAATTGGTCGGAGTCGGTTATCGTGTTACAAATACAGGAAACCTTCTGGAATTTTCGTTAGGTTATACGCATCCTATCTTTTTGCAATTACCGCCGGAAATTAAAGTTGAAACAAAGACCGAACGTAATAAAAATCCGTTGATTATTCTCGAATCGACCGACAAACAATTGGTGGGTCAAGTTTGCGCCAAGATTCGCTCTTTCCGCAAAGTAGAACCTTACAAAGGAAAAGGCGTCCGCTTCGTAGGAGAAGTAGTTCGTAGAAAATCCGGAAAATCCGCAAGTAAATAATATAAAACCGGAAAATTAGTATGACAACAAAAGAATTGAGAAGAATCAAAATAAAACAACGGGTTCGGAGGCATATCTCAGGAACTGCCGAACGTCCCCGGTTGACAGTGTTCAGAAGCAACAGACAAATTTATGCGCAGGTTATTGACGACCTGGCCGGCAAAACATTGGCTGCAGCTTCTTCTGTTGCAATTACCGATAAAGCGCCCAAAAAGGAAATCGCTTCCAAAGTGGGTGAAATGATTGCAAAAAAATCAAAAGAGGCAGGCATTGAAGCCGTAGTTTTTGATCGGAATGGATATTTATACCATGGAAGAGTGAAAGAATTGGCAGATGCCGCCCGTAAAGGCGGACTTAAATTTTAATGCGTATGGCAATGAATAATAATAAAGTAAAGTCGACAAACGACTTGGAGTTAAAAGACAGGTTAGTTGCCATCAACCGTGTAACTAAAGTTACTAAAGGAGGGCGTACCTTCAGTTTTGCAGCGATTGTTGTAGTCGGAAACGAAGACGGCATTGTCGGCTGGGGCTTAGGCAAAGCGGGCGAAGTAACCGCTGCCATATCCAAAGGAATTGAATCAGCTAAAAAGAACTTGATAAAAGTTCCCGTATACAAAGGAACTATTCCTCACGAACAAGTTGCCAAATTTGGCGGCGCGATGGTATTCATCAAGCCGGCAACTCACGGAACCGGCGTGAAGGCGGGCGGCGCTATGCGCGCTGTATTGGAAAGCGTTGGAATTACCGACGTGTTGGCAAAATCAAAAGGATCGTCCAACCCTCACAACTTGGTTAAAGCGACTATCGCCGCTTTGGGCGAATTGCGTGATCCGGCTATGGTTGCGCAAAATAGAGGAATTTCAGTAGAAAAAGTATTTAAAGGATAAGGAGGAAAACAAATGGCAACGATAAAAATTAAACAAGTAAGAAGCCGCATCCGGTGCCCCAAAGACCAAAAGCTAACTTTGGACGCTCTCGGTTTGCGAAAAATGGGTCGTGTGGTTGAACATAACGATAATCCTGCTATCCGGGGAATGATTGATAAAGTAAAACATTTAGTATCAGTAGAATTATGAATCTATCAAATTTAAAACCTGCTGCAGGTTCAAGACAAACCCGGAAAAGAATTGGTCGCGGACCAGGTTCGGGCTTGGGAGGAACTTCCACCAGAGGTCATAAAGGACAGAAATCAAGATCGGGTTATTCCAAGAAAATTGGTTTCGAAGGAGGTCAGATGCCTATTCAAAGACGTTTGCCTAAGTTTGGTTTCAAGAATATCAACCGCGTTGAATACAAAGCTATCAATCTGGGAACCTTACAACAATTGGCGGATGAACAACAATTAACAAAGATAGGCATAACAGAGTTGAAAAATGCCGGTTTTGTATCATCCAAGCACTTGGTTAAAATTCTTGCCAAAGGAACGGTTAGTTCCGCTTTGGAAGTTTCGGCGCATGCCTTTTCAAAAACAGCGGAAGAAGCGATTGCTAAAGCAGGAGGAACAACTGTAAAACTATAATAATAGAATGAGAGCAATTCAAACAATAAAGAATATTTGGAAGATTGAAGATTTGAGAAGTCGAATCTTAGTTACGCTTCTTCTAATTATAGTTTACCGTTTTTTATCGGTTATTCCATTACCGGGTGTTAATCCTGAAGCGTTAGTTGCCTTGGAAAAACAAACTGAAGGCGGATTGATGGCTTTGTTGGACATGTTTTCGGGAGGCGCTTTCTCTCATGCTTCTATCGTAGCGTTGGGAATTATGCCTTACATCTCGGCTTCCATTGTTATGCAGCTGTTAGCTATCGCAGTTCCCTATTTTCAAAAGCTACAACGCGAAGGTGAAAGCGGAAGGAGAAAAATTAATCAATATACCCGCTATTTAACGGTGGGTATCCTTCTAATGCAAGCTCCTACGTATTTGGTCAATTTAAATGTTCAAATGCGTCAAGCGTCGGGAGTTGCTATCCCTTCGGGTGTTTGGTTTAACCTTAGTTCGACCATCATACTTGCTGCGGGTTCCATGTTTGTCCTTTGGTTAGGAGAACGGATTACCGATAAAGGAATTGGTAATGGCGTATCATTTATCATTATGGTGGGTATTTTAGCGCGACTGCCTCATGCGCTTTATCAAGAATTCTATTCAAGAATCAGTGAAGCAACCGGTGGTTTGGTAATGTTTCTGGCGGAAATTGTTTTCCTGTTATTTGTTATTGCAGGCGCTATCTTATTAGTACAAGGCACTCGGCGTATTCCCGTGCAATATGCAAAACAAATGATTGGGAATAAACAGTATGGAGGCGCACGCCAATATATCCCGTTAAAAGTGAATGCTGCCAATGTAATGCCGATCATCTTTGCGCAAGCAATTATGTTTATTCCGGTTACATTGATCGGATTTGGTTCGGGTAATCCCGACCGGTTGATAGTTAAAATATTTGCTCCTTTATCCGACCATAACAGTTTATGGTATAATATTGTCTTTGCGGTGTTAATTATAGTATTTACCTATTTTTATACTGCAATTACGATTAATCCGAAACAGATGGCGGAAGATTTGAAAAGGAACAATGGTTTCATACCGGGAATAAAACCAGGTAAGAAAACAGCGGAATACATTGATGAAATTATGTCGAGAATCACATTACCCGGTTCTTTATTTCTTGCTGTTGTAGCTATCTTGCCTGCTTTTGCTAATATTTTGGGAATCAAACAAGAATTCGCCCAATTTTTCGGAGGAACTTCTTTGTTGATTTTAGTGGGCGTGGTTCTGGATACATTACAACAGGTGGAAAGTCACTTATTGATGCGTCACTACGATGGCTTATTGAAATCCGGAAGAATAAAAGGACGATCGGGTCAGGCCTATTAAGTAAATCGATGATCTATCTTAAAACTGACGAAGAAATAGAATTGATGCGGGTAGCAAACCGGTTGGTCGGAGCTGCATTGGCTGAAGTAGCAAAGCGAATTCAGCCGGGAGTTGCTACGTATCAGTTGGATAAAATAGCTGAGGAATTTATTTTGGATAATGGCGGAATTCCATTATTCAAAGGATACAAAGGATTTCCAAATGCGCTTTGCGTCTCGATAAACGATCATGTGGTTCATGGAATACCGGGCGCTTATCAATTGAGAAACGGGGACATTGTTTCCGTCGATTGCGGAGTGAAAAAGGACGGTTATTGCGGCGATTCGGCTTATACATTTGAAGTCGGAGAAATAGCTCCTGAAGTAAAAAAATTACTTCAAACCACTAAAGAAGCTTTATACGCAGGTATAAGCAATGCAGTGGAAGGAAACAGGATTGGAGATGTTTCTCATTCGATTCAAGCGTATTGTGAAAGCAGAGGATACAGTGTTGTTCGAGAATTAGTTGGTCATGGAATCGGCAAAGAGATGCATGAATCTCCTGAAGTTCCTAATTATGGAAAAAAAGGATATGGTCCTTTGCTGAAAAACGGTATGTGCATTGCTATCGAGCCGATGATTAATTTAGGAACAAAAAATGTGAGATTCGAAAAGGACGGTTGGACTGTTCGAACAAGGGATGGAAAGCCGTCTGCACATTTTGAGCACACTGTTGCGATTGGTCCCGGAAAAGCAGATATTTTATCGACGTTTGAATTAATAGATCAGGTTTTACTAAACTAACAAAATATATGGCTAAACAAGCGGCTATCGAACAAGACGGAATCATTGTAGAAGCTTTGTCTAACGCAATGTTCCGGGTTGAATTGGAAAATGGACATGAAATTACGGCACACATCTCGGGAAAGATGCGTATGCATTACATTAAAATTCTTCCGGGAGATAAAGTAAGAGTTGAAATGTCACCTTATGATTTGTCTAAAGGACGAATTTCATTCAGGTATAAATGATAAAAAAATATTTCGTATGAAAGTAAGAGCTTCAATAAAAAAACGTACGCCCGATTCTAAAATTGTAAGAAGAAAAGGACGTCTGTATGTGATTAATAAGAAAAACCCCAAATTTAAACAACGTCAGGGATAAGTAATTATTTTGCTAAATTTTTGAATATGGCGATAAGAATAGTCGGGGTGGATTTACCCCAAAACAAAAGAGGTGAAATTGCGTTAACCTATATATTTGGTATCGGACGCAGTTCAGCCAACAAAATCCTGTCGGAAGCAGGAGTCGATAGAGATATTAAAGTAAAAGATTGGACAGATGAGCAAGCAACCATCGTGCGAGAAATTATTGGTAGAAGCTACAAGGTAGAAGGCGACCTTCGTTCTGAGGTTCAGTTGAATATCAAGCGATTAATGGATATCGGTTGTTATCGTGGCATCCGTCATCGTATCGGATTACCGGTAAGAGGACAAAGCACCAAAAACAATGCCCGAACCCGCAAAGGACGTAAAAAAACAGTTGCTAACAAGAAAAAAGCAACCAAAGGTTAATTGATTAATAATTAAATAGAATATGGCAAAAAAAACAGTTGTAGCTAAAAAAAGAGTCGTGAAGGTTGACGCGAACGGTCAATTACACGTCCACTCTTCGTTTAACAATATCATTGTTACCCTGGCAAACAGCGAAGGACAAGTCATTTCTTGGTCTTCGGCAGGAAAAATGGGATTCCGAAGTTCAAAGAAAAACACGCCTTATGCAGCGCAAATGGCAGCGCAAGATTGCGCAAAAGTTGCCTACGATTTAGGACTGAGAAGAGTGAAAGCTTATGTGAAAGGTCCGGGTAACGGACGGGAGTCTGCTATTCGTACCATACATGGAGCCGGAATAGAAGTTTCGGAGATTATTGATGTTACCCCGCTTCCGCATAACGGATGCCGCCCTCCCAAGAGAAGAAGAGTTTAATTAAAAAATAAAGAAAATGGCAAGATATACTGGACCAAAAACAAAAATTGCGCGTAAATTCGGCGAACCGATTTTCGGACCGGACAAAGTGTTGAGTAAAAAGAATTATCCTCCTGGACAACACGGTACCGGAAGAAAGAAAAAAACGTCAGAATACGGTATCCAGTTACGCGAAAAACAAAAAGCAAAATATACTTACGGTATATTGGAAAAACAATTCCGCAACATGTTTGAAAAAGCTTCCCGTTCAAAAGGCATCACAGGGGAAGTGCTTCTTCAGTTGCTGGAATCCAGATTGGATAATATCGTTTTCCGTATGGGATTGGCAAAATCAAGAGCAGGCGCTCGCCAGTTGGTTTCTCATCGTCATGTTGTAGTGGACGGAAAAGTAGTGAATATTCCTTCTTACATAGTGAAACCGGGACAAATTGTAGGCGTTCGCGAAAGAGCCAAATCTTTGGAAATCATCCTTGACAGCGTTTCAGGAATCAATCACAGCAAATATCCATGGATCGAATATGATTCTTCATCGATGAGTGCAAAATATTTGCACATTCCCGATAGAGCGGATATTCCGGAAAGTATTAAAGAACAGTTAATCGTAGAATTATATTCTAAATAAAAAGAGCTTACTATGGCGATATTAACATTTCAAAGACCCGATAAAGTATTAATGCTGGAAGCGGACAACCATTACGGAAAGTTTGAATTCCGTCCGTTGGAACCCGGTTATGGGATTACCATCGGTAATTCCCTTCGCCGTATTCTCTTGTCATCGCTTGAAGGTTTTGCTATTACTTCCATCCGGATAGACGGCATTGATCATGAGTTTTCTTCCATTCCGGGGATTATTGAAGACGTAACAAGAATAATTCTTAATCTTAAAAAAGTACGTTTCAAACAAACAGTTAAAACAATTGAATACGAGAAAGTGCCTATTAACATTTCCGGAGTCGACAAATTTGTAGCCGGAGATATCGGTAAGCAATTAGCCGGTTTCACGGTTTTAAACCCCGATTTGGTGATTTGTCATCTGGATAAAAGCGCAAGCTTAACTATCGAATTGACTATTGATAAAGGTCGCGGTTATGTTCCTGCTGAAGAAAACCGTTCGGAAAATGATTTGGTAAATCAAATCGCCATCGATTCAATCTATACGCCGATTCGTAATGTGAAATATACGATTGAAAATTTCAGGGTGGAACAAAAGACGGACTATGAAAAATTGATTCTCGAAATTACAACAGATGGATCGGTTCATCCGAAAGAAGCTTTAAAAGAAGCGGCACGCATATTGATTCATCACTTTATGTTATTTTCCGACGAAAAGATACACTTAGAACCGGTAGCTTCCGAAGTGAACGAAGAATTCGATGAAGACGCCCTTCACATGCGTCAATTACTAAAGTCGAAATTAGCCGATATGAATCTTTCCGTTCGTGCGTTGAATTGTTTGAAAGCAGCAGATGTAGAAACTTTAGGTGAATTGGTTAAGTATCAGAAAAACGATTTGTTGAAATTCCGTAACTTCGGAAAAAAATCATTAACCGAATTGGATGATTTACTCGACCATCTGAATCTCACCTTCGGGATGGACATCACTAAATATAAACTTGATAAAGAATAAAGATAATAAACGATGAGACATAATAATAAAATCAATCATTTAGGTCGTACTCACTCTCACAGGGAAGCTGTGCTCTCGAACATGGCGGTTTCTTTGATTAAGCACAAAAGAATATTTACGACCCTTGCCAAGGCAAAAGAACTTCGTAAATATGTAGAACCGCTGATCACCAAGAGTAAAGAAGACACCACCCATTCGAGACGTATTGTTTTTAAAAATTTGCGAGATAAATATGCAGTAACGGAGTTGTTCAATGATATTTCTCAAAAAATTGCCGAACGTCCGGGCGGTTATACTCGAATTATCAAAACCGGCAACCGTTTGGGAGACAATGCTTCGATGTGTTTTATCGAATTAGTGGATTATAATGAATTGATGCTAAAAGATAAAAAAGCGCCGGCAAAAGCAAAAACACGCCGTTCGAGAAGAAAATCGGAAAGCGCTCCTCCGGTGGAAACGAAGCCCGAAGTTCACAAAACGACAACTCATGCTAAAAAAGCGGCGGTTGAAACTCCGGTAGAAAAACATCCCGAAACGGAAACTATAGCAGAAGTTCCACAAGTTCCTGAAGCGCCAACTCCTGCCGATTCTCCTCAAATGGAAGAACCTGTAGCCGAAACGCCGATGGAAGAAACTCCTGAAGCTCCGGCGGCAGATGCTCCGGAAACGGAAGAAACGAAATAAACCGTAGATAATAATTTTTTAGGAGCTGCCGTTCCCATCGGGTTCTATATTATTAATAGAATAAAAATATGAAGGAAAAATATAAGCGGATTCTTCTCAAACTCAGCGGCGAATCCCTGATGGGAAATAAACGGTACGGCATCGACGAAAACCGTTTGAACGATTATGCACGCCAAATTAAAGAAATTGCCGGAATGGGCGTTCAGGTGGCAATCGTCATCGGCGGAGGAAATATTTTCCGCGGATTAGCCGGAACTGCAAAAGGCGTTGACCGCGTGAAAGGCGACCAGATGGGAATGTTGGCAACCGTAATCAACAGTCTGGCTTTAGCCTCCGCTTTGGAACGGATGGAGGCTCCCGCCCGCGTTTATACCGCCGTAAGAATGGAACCCATCGGTCGATTGTATTCAAAAGAAGCTGCAATTAAAACTTTAAAAAAAGGCGAAATCATCATTGTGGCGGGAGGAACCGGTAATCCCTTTTTCACAACCGATACGGCTTCCGCTTTGCGAGGCGTCGAGCTGGAAGTGGACGTCATGCTGAAAGGCACCCGCGTGGATGGCATTTATACGGCAGACCCTGAAGAAGACCCGACTGCTGTAAAGTTTGACACAATCACTTACGATGAAGTTTATGAGCAAGGGTTGAAAATTATGGATTTGACGGCGACAGCTTTGGCTAAAGACAATAATTTGCCCATTATCGTTTTTGATATGGATACGGTGGGCAATCTGAAGAAAGTTGTTTCGGGAGAAAAAATCGGAACATTAGTGCATAACCGATAACAACCTCATTTCCACCTCATTTTATTAACAAAACAACCTCAGTAGCAATATGAATGGTCAGCGGTATATGCAGCGAGGCGTCTCTGCTTCCAAAGAAGATGTTCATCAGGCGATAAAGAATATCGACAAAGGCATTTTTCCTCAAGCGTTTTGTAAAATAATTCCCGACATCTTGGGCGGCGACCCTGAATATTGCAACATCATGCACGCCGACGGCGCAGGCACCAAATCGTCGTTAGCCTACATATATTGGAAAGAAACCGGCGATTTATCAGTTTGGAAAGGAATCGCTCAAGACGCTTTAATCATGAACGTTGACGATTTACTCTGCGTTGGCGCGACGGACAACATCCTGCTTTCTTCAACGATTGGCAGAAACAAGCAATTGATTCCGGGCGAAGTCATTTCCGCTATTATTCAGGGAACTAACGAATTATGCGAGGAATTAAGACAATTGGGCGTTCGCATTTATTCCACAGGCGGCGAAACAGCCGATGTAGGCGATTTGGTACGTACTATCATTGTCGACAGTACGGTGACTTGCCGGATGAAACGGACGGACGTTATCGACAATGCCAACATCCGGGCAGGAGATGTAATCGTAGGATTAAGTTCATGTGGAAAAGCAACTTACGAAAAAGAATACAACGGCGGAATGGGCAGCAACGGGCTGACGAGCGCCCGCCACGACGTTTTTGCCAACTACTTAGCGAAAAAATATCCGGAGAGTTACGATCCTGATTTGCCTTCCGAATTGATTTATTCCGGACAAAAAAAATTAACAGATACGATTGAAGAACTGAACATAGATGCAGGAAAATTAGTCCTTTCGCCGACCCGCACGTATGCTCCGGTCATCAAGCAAGTTTTGGAAAATCTGCGACCGTATATTCATGGCATGATCCATGTTTCCGGAGGAGCGCAAACCAAAATATTGCATTTTGTCGATAAGTTGAAAATCACCAAGAATCATTTATTTTCTGTTCCTCCCCTGTTCCGGCTGATTCGGGAACAGTCCGGAACCGATTGGAAAGAAATGTATAAAGTCTTCAACATGGGACATCGCATGGAGATTTATCTTCCCGAAGAACAGGCAAATGAAGTGATTGCTATTTCTCAGTCTTTCGGAATCGACGCTCAAATCATCGGGTTTGCCGAAAGTTCCGACAGGAAAGAATTGATTATCGAGAGTGAGAACGGACGGTTTGAATATTGATAATCAAATCGCCCCACAGCCACTTAAATTTCTATTCCGGCTTCCCAATTTTCCCCATAAACAACACAACTCCCGTAGAATTTTCCCGAATGGCAAACAGGAACGGATGATCGGCGCGGAAAACTACCTTTTGAGGGGTTGGCGGTCCTGCAGATGTAGTCACCATCCCGACAACCGTGACAGCCGCCGCCTCGCCTCCTTTTTCATCTATGGAAACAGTTGCTTTCTGTATTACGCTCGAAATATACAAAGGAATATCCGAAATGCCCGAAAAATCAGCTATGCCTGTAAATGCAATTCCCATGCCCAGCTGTTCCAATGTTTCATTTAATGCAATTTCACATTCGATGTCGAACTTTGGAATATACAGGTTAACGTCTGCCGTAGCGCCCGATTGCAAGCAGGAAGCAAAATAACCCGGCTGTTTCAGTTGATTCAGCATCTCGGTAAAAGACACATTTCCATTCGGAAGAAAGAACACCATACTGAATGCATTATTTCCGAATGGCAATGATACCGTAGACAAATAATTGCTATGGGAATACACGAATTCATGGTCTTGATTCATCATTTTTACTTGAACCGAACTGCCGTCTTCTTTCGTAAATGTTGCATTACTTGTTGCTGACGAATCAAAGCGATCTGCCCACTCGCCTTTGAAATAAAGAGCGTTTATCAAATACATCACCACGTCGTCGGATATTCCTTTAATCATATCTTTGATTAAACCGTTCGTATTATCCGAACACCATTGATTGATAAGGGCAGGCGTGCTTGAAGATTTAAAGTCCACTTCTTTCACTTCAGCCTGATAAAAATTCTTGTTAACATCGTAAAAACTCTGCTTTACCGGAAAGCCTTGGTCTGTCCAAATTGAATTGGCGATAGCTAATTTCACGGTCGGGTCGGTTTTCACAAAATCTTCCCTCAATTTTTGAAAATAACTATTCACATCCGATTGAGGATAATCGCCCATTCCCATTGCTTGTTGGATCGCCTGCTTCGTTTCGCCGTTAGCGCCGTTCCAAACCATTGCCAGCGCCATGTTCAAGCTTAAAGGAGAGATCACAATGTTATCGTCATTTGTATTTAATTCATGGATAACGGAAAACAAATTTGCAGCGAAATTCTGGCTTTCATCAGCTATTTGCAGTTCTGTAGCCGATAGATCAATTTTTATCGGATCCTGAGTACTGTTTTTCCCCGGTTCACTTTCATTCTTACATGCCGTCAAGAAAATGCCGGCGGCAAGAAAACCTAATACGAAAATTAAATTTTTCATAATACCATATTTATTAATTATTTAACAATATAATTCATCATTCAACCAACCGGCGTTCTTCACCAATTCGATAAATCCGACAACACAAGATGAGGAATGCTCTGTGTCGTAAAATATACGAATTTCCACTTCCGATTATGAAATGTATAAAAAACCATTATAAAAGCATACTTTTCCATAATTGACTAAATTTTTATTACCATGTATATCTAACTCCTGCATTTATTCCTATGACTACCGGATGCTGGGTTCGAATGCTGACCGGTTGATTATTATCAAAATAATAACTTACTTTCGGTTCTAAATAGATGCTGTAATTTTTATGAATTTGATAATCAATTCCCGGCGAAATGCCTAACGACCATTGCAATCCGTCAATTTTTTCATTCGATTTGACTGTTGTTACCGTATTATTATTATCATTATAAAAGATTTTTTGTGCAAAATGCAATAGAAGACCTTTTTCAACCATTCCACCGGTAGAAATATACACTTTCCACGGAGAAAAACGATTTCCGAAGATATGCGTATGTATATTCAGCGGAATACCTAAGTAATGCAATTGTAAACTCGCCGTACTTTTAGGTAAGTCTTTGCTGAAAGTAGTTTCAAGAAACGAATATACGATACCGCTTTCAACGGCAAACCTTCGATTCAACTCTTTCTTCACTGTTATCCCAAATGATAAAGGTAAGTGATAATTTACATTAGGATAGTTTTCATTCAATAATATTTCTTTTGAATTCGAATTGGCGGCATTTAGAACGTTTGATTGAAAACTCATCATACTGTAATTAGGTTTATCCAAGGGAAAATTTGAACTTTCAACACTCATTTCAGCGTTATTTGCTAAAAAATTTCCGCCGGAACCGATAGAGAACCGGATACTTTGCCGGTTTTTATGTTTTACTGTAGGCGGCGGCGTTTCTGTTTCTTTTTCAAAATCATAGTAAGTATTAGGAGTAACCGGATGTTTTTCAGGGGAGTTTGATTTTTTTTCTTCCGCCGGAACAGCCGGATTGTTTTCCACTATTTCTTCCTTGGGAGTTACCTCAGTTGTAAGATTGTTTTCAGCCAATCGTTCACCGGGTCGGAATTTCCTATTAAGCGATAAATTTTCAGCAGATCGTGGTAAAAGCGGAGGAATGATTTCTTTTCCATGTATATCCTGAATAATTGTTTTTTCATTATTGGATAATTGGTTTGCTGTTTCATGATGGAAGTTTTTTTTGTCTATTGAAAAAATAATGAACAATAAAGCAATGCTTGCCGCCACGGCAACCGCTGCAATCCATCGTTGTAATGTTTTCCTCCTAAGAGCCGGATTTAAATGCTCAGCTATTTTATTCCATGAATCGTCGTCGACAGGCAAGGTATAGTCTGCTAATTTGTCTTTGATAATTTCACAAAATAAATCGTTCTCTTTATTTTTATCTGTTTCTTGCATCCGTATGTGTATATAATCTTTGTACCTTTTCCTGTAATAATTGCTTCGCATGAGCAAACTGAGAACGTGAAGTTCCTTCTTTTATATTCAACATTTTGGCAATCTCGCCATGAGAATAGCCTTCTAATGCAAACATATTAAAGATCAACCGGCAACCTTTTGGCAATTCGGATATGCATTTTAAAATATCTTCTGCGGATAATTTTTCTATCGCAGAAATTTCAACAGTTTCGATTGTGTCCTCGTATTTAACAATATCCATAAATTGTAGCGAGTTACTTTCTCTTAAAAACTCAAGCGCTGTCGTAACAAAAATGCGACGCATCCATCCCACCAAAGAACCTTCTTCAGAATAAGTATTTATCTTGGTAAAAACTTTGATAAATCCCTCATGCAAGACATCTTTTGCTTTTTCACGGTCGTTCGTATACCGGAAACATATACCTAACATCGCAGGAGCATAAAACTCATACAATTGTTTTCTTGCCAAAGGGTCATTTTTTTTGCACCCGGCAATCAGTGTTTTTTCCTCCGATGGATGAAAGTCCATTTTATAATATAGATGCAAAAAGTCATCAAAACGTTGCATGACTTTTTGTTTTTTTTTTAGTTTTTTTTATGCAAAAAATACCGCCACGCACTTTTATTCTCCGAATTGATTAAGAATCAAATCTTTCCCATCGAAGACAGCGTAAGAAAAAAGTTGCAGCCAGTCGCCGATAATCATTATCCGGCTTTTGGTATTCAACATTTTGTCCAATAATATGTGTCGATGTCCAAATATCAGAAAATCAATGTCGGGATGCGTTTGGATATAGGTTTTGGAAAAAAGAATTAGATTTTCTTTATCTTCGCCTAAAAAAGGTTTTGGGTATTTCCATTCTTTCCGGCGGCTGTGTTTTGCCCAAGTACGTCCCAACTTAATTCCCAAGTCGGGGTGAACAGCTCGAAATAAAATCTGGCATATCCGATTATGGAATACCTCGCGAATCAACTTGAACGAACGGGAATTGTCGCCTAAGCCGTCGCCGTGCGCTATATAAAAAGTCTTCCCGTCTATTTCTGTTATGTATGGGACTTTGTGTAAAATGAGACCGATTTCTTCCGGCAAGTAATTGTATACCCAAATATCATGATTACCGGTGAAATAATGAATTTCTACTCCGCTATCGCTCAATTCGGCCAATTTTCCCAAGAATCGCGTAAATCCTTGCGGAATGGATTTTTTATATTCAAACCAGAAATCAAAAATATCGCCCAGCAAGTACAAGGTTTTTGCATCTTCCCGGATGGAATCCAACCAGTGAACCAATCGTTTTTCCCTTTCAAGCGAATCATTAATGACAGACGACCCTAAGTGTGCGTCTGAAACAAAATATGTTTTATTTTTCAGGTTCATTTACAAAAATCCAAGTTCCAACTTTGCTTCTTCACTCATCAATTCTGAATGCCATTCGGGTTCGAAAACGAGTTTTATTTCAACGTTATTCACTCCCTGAATGGATTCTATTCTCATTCTCACATCTTCTACAATGAAATCGGCAACCGGACAACCCGGTGCAGTCAACGTCATTGTTATGGTAACATTTTTTTCGTCGTCTACATCCACGCCGTATATCAATCCCAAATCGTAAATATTGACCGGAATTTCAGGATCATACACAGTCTTCAGCATCTTGACGATTTGATCTTCCATTTCTAATAAATGATTTTCCATTCTTCTTTTTTTATTATTACGCAAACTTACATGAAAGTTTGAAGATTTCCAAGTATGACAGGTGAAAAAAACACATTATCTTTGAAATATGATAAAAAAGAATAATTTTAGCTCCAAACCGGTTATTCACTGGATAGATACGGCTCCGGCGCTTCAAACGTCAAGATAACTTGGAATTCAATTATGGATTTATCGCAGGTTTTAGTATCTTTGTGGTTTTAATTGGCAAAGAGAACAGCAGAATGCTCGGGATTACCATTGAAAATCGAAAATTGCAATCGAAACAAAATGATTTATACCATTCAACCTCCTGCATCCATTCATGCAAAAATCCGGTTGCCGGCATCCAAAAGTATCAGTAACCGGATATTGATCTTGAATACTTTGAGTAAAAGTAAATATCCGGTCGAAAACTTGTCGGACAGCGATGATACGCAGGTTCTGAGGGAAGCGCTCCTTTCGCTTCAAACAGGAGTAACCGGTTTCGATACGGGAGCTGCGGGTACTTCCATGCGCTTTTTGACCGCTTATCTCTCCCAATGTGAAGGCATTTGGACAATCACTGGAACAGAGCGCATGAAAAATCGTCCGATAAAAATATTAGTAGATTCTTTGCGGAAAATCGGAGGAAGAATCGAATATTTGGAAAAAGAAGGTTTTCCGCCGCTTCGGATTCATGGTAGAAAATTAATCGGCGGAACGATTCGATTGAATGGCGGCGTGAGCTCGCAATACCTTTCCGCCTTGATGATGATTGCGCCTGTTACGCAACAGGGCTTGGATATTCAGTTGGAAGGAAATATCATTTCTCGTCCTTATATCGAAATGACACTTCGCTTGATGCAAACGTTTGGCGTCCGGACTTTATGGAGCGGACAGCATATCCGCATTGATCCGCAAGTCTATCGACCGATTCCCTATACGGTAGAGGACGATTGGTCTGCTGCATCTTATTGGTACGAAATTGTTGCATTGGCAGAAAATTCAGCCAGCATGGAATTAATGGGATTGAAACAAGACAGCATACAAGGAGACGCAAAAATTGCAAAGCTCTTAGAATCAATTGTTTCAACGACTTGTCATCCAGCGCTTGACACTGGATCCCCGGAAAAAGAGCTACATATTATCCGGAGATTGCGGGTTAAGCCTGAAATGACAATCAACCATGACTTCACCAATGAACCCGATTTGGCTCAAACGCTTGTCGTAACCTGCTGTTTATTGGATATTCCTTTTCATTTCACAGGATTGCAAAGTCTCCGGATAAAGGAAACCGACCGAATTTCGGCTTTGCAAACCGAATTAAAAAAATTAGGCTATGCAGTGAAAACGGGCGAAACTTGGATGGAGTGGTCAGGCAAACGTTGTGAGCAGGACGCCGACCCGATAATCTCTACTTACGACGACCATCGGATGGCGATGTCTTTTGCTCCTGTTTGTTTAAAAACAGGGAAGATTCGGATAAAAGACCCTGATGTCGTTTCGAAATCTTACCCAGGATTTTGGAGCGATTTGGAAAAAGTGGAGTTTAAGATTGTGCAATAAGAAGTTCGTAATTTCCGGTACGCTACGATGATTATTTGAATATATGTCGGAGTAAAAATAATTTACTGTTTTGTTGTCAAGGGATTGCGGGTCAAGCCCGCAATGATAAATGGTTTCAAAACATTCCCTTAACCCTTTCAATCCCTGCAACCAACGCATCCACTTCCTCTTTCGTATTGTAAAACGCGAAGGAAGCGCGCAAGGCGCCTTCGATTCCCAGCACCCCCATCAGCGGTTGAGCGCAATGATGTCCCGTGCGGACGGCTATCCCCAGCCGGTCGAGCAACATCCCCATGTCATAGGGATGAATTCCATTCACAAGGAAAGAAATAACCGGACTTTTATGCTTTGCTGTTCCAAAAATCTTCATGCCTTCGATTTGCTGCAATTTTTCAGTCGCATATCGAAGAAGTTCGTCTTCCTGAAAACGAATAGCATCCAAGCCGATTTTTTCAATATAACGGATGGCTTCGCCTAAAGCCGTCGAACCTACGTAATCGGGCGTTCCCGCTTCGAACTTAAAAGGCAAATCGTTGTAAGTCGTTTTCTCAAACGTCACATTGGCAATCATTTCCCCGCCGCCCTGA
>Ga0123354_10002377_pt1 | contig 24753 bp, 14 predicted proteins | sample TergutLab28metaG_2_FD_97872 | JGI IMG/M metagenome (GOLD analysis project Ga0123354, IMG submission 97872) | Labiotermes labralis P4 segment gut microbial communities from Petit-Saut dam, French Guiana - Lab288 P4 | ecosystem: Host-associated > Arthropoda: Insects > Digestive system > Gut ...
CCCGTTGCGCTGACCACGTGACACCCCTCTATCCGCAAAAGTTGGCACTAACTTCGCCGACCGGCGGCGGCCGCTCTGTCGGTATAGTTCGCGTGCGGACTAAGGCCACGGAGTTTTTTTAATGTCTCCGTCAATAAATAGCCTGTAATTGTGCAAAATTCCTTCGGAGTTCTATCTTTCCTTTGCCGGGGAAGTGTTGAAGACGTTTTCTCGTTGCATTGTGTCTCAACGGGCTACAGAACGCTGTGTTGCGGGCAACGTATTGCCCGAGAGCGACGTGTGGAGTGGGCTTGATCTACGCCATGAAGTGGAGTGACGGTATGGAGGTGATGCTCCAGATATTTATAGACTTCTCATTCTTTACTCTTTTGCGCAAAATACTGAGTTTATATTCGTATTAAGAAGTGTTTTGTAGGAAAAAAGTGCAGGCGGCTGAGCATACTGTAGCTATCACCGTTTTACTTGTCCGATAAAAATGGCCAGTTAGGTTTATGGAATGTTCATAACGTGAAGTGTGTATAATTCTACGCGTAAACTACATGTCGTGTTAAATGCCTATGTAAATAGGTGGACGTAGATATAAATTTGAAACATCAAGCGATGTGGGATCCTCGATTGGCTGTAATGCGTGTAAGTGTGGATTTTGTAATGTGTGGGTGTTTTGGTAGTATGTGTACTTGTATTTACTGTGTTTTTTGTATTGTTTCGTTTATGTATATTTGTTCTTATTTGTTACTAGTGTAAGGACTACTGCCACCGAGTGTAAACTCAATTGCAGTATATAATAATAATAATAATTGTAAGATACTAGGCCTACCACTTAACCATTTAAAACATAATGGTAACTATACGTACCAGTTCATCTAACATGAAGAAACTCCGCATTTTGCGCACGGACTGTATGTGTTTCGTTCGATTCTTGGAATTAACAGCGATTTTTTCTCTTCCCATCATTAAATGGTTTTTCTTCGTAGTGGAGACTCTTGAGTGTTTTCCATCAGATCCAGGCTCAGTAGTTAAATACTGGTTACCTGAAATTCCTGCTTCGAAGTGTGAAGTTTAAGACGTGGTTTTATGCGTATGAAGGGAGTGTTGTCAACGGCAGCTGACAGCGGCCGGTGTAGCCGCGTTGACTGTAACAACAGTTGCATTTATTTGGTACATACAAAGATTTACGAAGATATATGGTGAGGTGAATTCCGTCAAAAAAACACAACTATAAATTATGGCTAAATGATGGTGTGTATTAGCAAGGAAGAACTACATGTTTCGGCCTATAGCGGCCATCTTCAGGTGTTTTTTGACGGAATTCACCTCACCATATAGTTTAAACGCACAACGGGGATGACACACCTCAGAATTTACGAAGGTGTGTGGTCTTTTTAGGGACGTCAGTATTCGTACCAAGTTTCATAAAAACCCATCACTGTGTTTGAACATCAGAAGGGATATTAACATGAGCACATGGACAGCTGGACATGCAGGTACCGTGAGCCTACTGTTCTTATAAAGTAAAGGAATGCGCTAAATCTTATGACGTAGTATGATCCAGAGTTATTAACTGAGGAAGACAGGAACGAAGTGTTGTGATTACGGCAGCTGCTTTATCACAACTTAGCACTAAATCGTGGACATACACAAACACTTGGAGTTTCCAAAATACGGAGCCATAACCTGACGGGCTTGCCTTCATTCTCATATGGCGTTAATCATAGTAATGAGATTACAGCTGCTCCCTGAACTTGTTCTCTGCACAGACTCGGGGGATTTGTACCAGAAATTGCGCTTTAACTGTCTGGAAAATAACTGCTGCTCTGGTGGGATTCGTGAAAAGAATAACAGTCTAGAATTACGTACTGCATAGCAACTCAATTAAAGTTTTATCCTAATTCAGGATTGTCTGACTTTTCTTTAACGTGATATTTGCTGCAAGCCTGATAGTGCGCAGAAGGTGGGTGTTACCGTAATGTTCGAGAGTGGGAGTCAAGTTCAGGTTCCCTCCGTGTGGGTGCAGCGTCCTGCCTACTTTACATTCTGGTATGTCGGGTTGGATTGTTTTGTTAGTCTGTTTTGCTCTGTGAATTATTACAAACAGACTTCATCCACGGGAAGTTACGTATTTATTATGTAGTTATCCTACGTTCCACAATATGTAATGTAATGTTCGTGTATGCAGCGTAATGCAACATGCAGTGCATATTATCCGACAGACAGTGGTTTAAAAATAACGTATGAGTAGTTGACTGTCCTGGATTATTTTTGTGTTTTGTTGTCTGTTGTTGGTACGCAGGTCAACAGCGTTACAGTAACATGAAAGAAGACGAAGTGTTATATTAATTTTGATTCAAAACCTGGACGCGAATATTGTTTTTTTTTCAAGTCACAGCTTGTAATAAAACTGTAATAACTACGTTTTGTCTTTGCGTACGTACGTACTTGTTTAAACTAAGCTTCACGTATGGTGTGTATTGGCAGAAGTGGAGGGTAAAAGTTCTGTATCTTGTAGGAGTCTGAGAACTCCCTTGGTTATTCGCAGCCCAAGAAATCGCGATGTGGTGAACTAGCCTCTGATGAGAGCTTTATTGTGAAGTTCGGGACTGCAGAGCAACGTGTAATGGTGTTCATGTACTCAGCGTAGAAGAAATGTTCAGAAGCCTCTTTCTTCTGGGAGAGTAACAAAAGAGGGAATTCCCAGAGGAACGTTGGCCGAGGACCAAAGAGAAAGGGACCTTGGAATCTAGCCCGTGTTTTGTCTTTTGAATCAGCTTATCGCATTTCATAAAGAACATGCTACCTAAGAAAGAGTTTTTTGGGGGCAAAGCTTTGTAATGTATATGTACAGTAGCGAGAATTGTTAGAACTATGTTATAACAGGATTGAGCGCTTATAGGCCTAAGTCGTGTTTTGTGAGTTGTTCTGGTATCAAGGGATAATGCTGATCTCGATTTTCGTAAGTGTGCTCAACGGACTGTCTGTGGAGAAGAGAAGTGGAACGCACACACAGTTTCGTGGTAAATATCAAATACTGAAATTTCTGAAAAAAACTCATCTGGTTGGTGTTCGAGAGGTACCTGGTTCTTATCTCGACCGGAACATCGAGTATCATTCTCCTCATTTTCCAATTCGTCAATCACCAATAATTCCATGTGCCCATGAACAGAGTCATGCAGATAGGCTGTTCCGTGTTAAAACGGTTCAGTCTGGTGACTGGAGTGTTCTCCATTGTGAGCTTTCCAGTAGGCTGCTTACTGGGTTATACGTAGTACATTTTAATGCAAACCATGACTATGTTTGCGGGCTGTAGAAGCGAAAGTGGATAATTTAAACTCAAGACCAAGATAGAATTGGTTCGTAGAAATGAATAGGTAATAAATAGTTCTAGAGGTTAATTTTAAGGCGCATGCCGGTACGGGCAGAAATGTGGACTCGTAGCTGTTTCATGAGTAATTGAACATAAATTTTAATCTGCTCTGAAGAATGGAAAGGTACAAACGATCTTTGGACACCGATAGACAGTCTGCAAGGTGGTTGGTCAGGAAAAACTTTCATTAACTTAACAAAGCGTTTGTTTGTCTTGATTCGTCACGTTACGCAAAAGGGGAGAACCTTCTTTGTTTTGTGGTCTTTTTTAAGTTTCACTCGATTCCCGGTGAAGGTAAAGGAACTGTACTTCAGCAAGGTTGGACTGTTACGTGTTTTGCTCGATCACCGTTTGTAACTTGGTTGTCCCGACGTGCTCAGTCTGGTAGAACTTCTTTCCGGAGATGGATGTGGTTCATCGAATCACATATAGTTTTAGTTGTTTTCTTTTTACTTGCTTATTTATTTATTCATTTATTCTTGATATAAAAGGCGTGCTGTTATCCAGTTCAACAACTAAATCATTTTCTAGTAAAATACCCCAGTCACTTAACTTGCACTCCCTCACTCACGCTATGCTCTTTCTCGACTGCTGTCTAACCGGACTGCTTTCTCACTCGATAACTTGTGTCCGTTATCTGCTGCTAAGCGTTTCCTCGTTTAAATCCCTCGCTGTACACAACCCCTCCTACCTATCACCAACGGTTCTTGAACATACGTTGACAGTTTAAACTTATAACGTGTGGCTATGAACCGTCCGTAACTGACGCAAGCGAACCTAATAAACAAATACGCCAAAAATGTGCGGCTACGATGTCTCATATTGTGCTGTGGGATCGTTACGAGATGATTCGTATCAAGTATGATAATTCTTTACCTTGCTCGTACTGTCAGACAGGTTCGTTCGAAGCTGGGTCGTGCCTTCATATCATTTTATAGTTCTTAAGGAGTGTTCATTTTTCCTTCCGAGGGCTTTTACCAGCTTAGTGAAAAGAGATTCGTTGGTTGCGTGCTTCGGTGAACCGGAGGAGGTCTCTCCCGAAGAAGGAGAAGGAAAAGAAGGAGAAGAAGAAGAAGAAGAAGAAGAAGGAGGAGGAGGAGGAGAAAGGAGAGGAATTAAGTTTAAGAAGGATGAGTAATATCGTTGCAGTCTGACCTTCTCTTTGTAAATTTTCTTTACTCCGCAGTGCAGCGAAAATTGGAACTGTTCTGGACGTGTAAGAAATCGAAAGTCAAAGTGTTTTTGTGTTTTTTTCTTGTTGAAAATTTAAGCAAGAATGCAAATCTTTCATATTTTTTTTTATTTTATGCGTCGTGTATTTGTGACTACAATATAGAGTTTTCTTCCCAGTTAAAAAGTAGAACTGTTTTTGCAGGATAATCTGAATCCATATCAGATGCTGTGCACTACACAGTAAGTTTATACTTGCAAGTAATGATCGAAGGAAGAGCACTTCAGTGAGTGAAATTACGAAAAACACTGTAACGCGTGTTATGCCGTTATCATCATAAATCATACGCCATGTGGTTTCTCGTTTTTGCACCCTCCAATAGCCTCAACCAATTTTGCGCCAACCGCTGCTGTGATGGATTGCTTCTGAATCCAATAATTCAATGTTAACCCTATTGACTAACTCCAGTAATATTTTGATCATGCTTTCCCTTCGCATTGCGCTCTTTCCCGATTCTGTAAACTAAATCACGGTGCGAGGAATGCCGAAGTCGATTTTACATGTGTTCGGCTAGAACTCTAGTCGATATCATGTTGGTGGTTTTCAGGAGTGACAGATGATTGACACTAAACCTACATCTGAATATCTTTTTACTTTCGTTGTTTTTCGTAGTACCAAGAGTGGTTGTAATTCTGGAAATGTGCATTCAACAAATCACCCACACTCATTATCTTTGTTTGAACGTGAAGTCTGAAAAAGATTATGTTATATTTACCGTATTTACATGTCGCTGTGTCCTCCACTGGTACCTTGAAACAGACGTTTTGCAGTATGTAGATTGCAGTTGTCCGCCTAGTGAGGTGCCCTGTGTCCGCGGTGCAGAACCGCTGAGCTTTACGTTATCATGTCTGGGCTTAATGGGTCATTGCCGCCCGCTACGCCGTCTTATAAAATTCTGATATCGATCAACCTCGATGTTAAAGAGTCTGTACCAAGAGCTGTGTGGGAACATCAGTCCAACGTACCACATCTTCACGTGCAAATGTACTTGTAATCGGATGGTTTATTTGTGAGCCGTTTTCCTTTGGTTGACTGTCTGATCGGTAACCCACCAGGTTTTCGATTTTCTTAAAGTCGCTGAATTTGTTTTACTCTTCGATTAATTTTATTTTGTTTTACTCTCCGATTAGTTTTATTTCGTTTTACCCTCCGATTAGTTTTATTTTGTTTTAAGGATTATAAGTAAGGGTACCGGTACTTTATGGTTTATGTGAATAGTTGAAATTGAGATTTTACATTAACATTATTAATGGTAATGCTAAGAATCCCATTTAGTGGCTCTTAATACAGTGTTTAAATGAGTATGTCAAAGTGCGGGCTTCCATTGCTCTCTTACTACCAGATGTTCGCAACTTGTTTTAATTTCCCAGAGAGCGGAGTGAAGCTTACGTTCATAGTCTCAGTGCTTTGTTTCCAAAACAGCCATGCAGGAAAATACAGCCGCACTTAAGTCGATGAAAAGGCACTTTGACACCCGAGGAACAATTGGGGTATACGTGCATATTCCCGAGGCAATAAACATCTGACTTCAAGTCTGAATAGCGGTGTTTTACGAAATATTGTTTGCAAAAAAATGAGAGCTGGAACTCGTTAAGAACCTCCTGTTTATGTCTATAAGACAGGTCTGGCCGAATCCTGTTCCTTGGCTTTTGCGAGCTATGGAACGTTGTAATAACTGTGTGAAAAAAAGTAATTATTGGAAAGATGAAATGCTATAGTTAAATCGAGTTGATGATACCGAATCGTGGTAGAATTGGACTGTAATCTTGAGGGTGTCCGAAGAACCGAAATAGGTGTTAGTATAGGATTGGATGTCCTCCTCCTCCTGCCGGGGTGAAGAAAGATGTGTTTAGGTTACGAACAGTTAATAGTTGGTTACTTGAAATTTTTCAGCAACAGGGCGTCAGTGCATCGTAGTGGGTGTGGTTCGTACGGTCTCTAGGCTGTAGTATCCTGTGGAAGATGTTTGATCGTTCGCATGCGGCGGTTGGCTTGGATACTCACTTCATGGCACCGTGGCACCCCAGCTTTCCGTGGCTGTAGAGGAGCCCGTCTCTTTAGGCCCCCGTTCTTCTGGGATGTGGAACCGTGTCCGACGTGTCGAGACAACGTAAGAATTCTTCTGTGACCGTTAGGTTGTCTCTAAATGTCCGCACCACATCCGGGAAGGGAGACATCGTCTCTTCCTTTGCAGGAGCCTAACACGTCGTACCTTCGTTTGGTTTTTGAGAGTTTGGTTATTCTCGAACTATTTTTGCACTACTTTGGACTTACCGTGCGCTGTTCAGGTCAAGAACCAGGAGTCTAGTTTGTTTAATGAAACTTTTCACAGTGATTCATATAAATCTCTATTTGTGAGGTATGAGTTTGTCACGGCGATGGATGTGAAGATTCCGGCCTTCCTTAGTGTGGTGTGGTGTGTGTTGTGGCCCTCGTAAGCCTAATTTTATATTCGTTCGTCATGTTTCTAGACGTTGACCCTAAATTTTGCACTATTATTATTGTTATTATTATTAGTATTATTATTGGTCTGTAATTGTAAATGATCGATCTCTGTTGATCTTATGTCACGCTGTAAATACGAGATTTGACGGAAATCGTCCATTGGTTTCTGCGCTGTGCATATTCGTAATGTGTTCTTATGGATCAGGCTGAAGCCCTTTTCGACTAAATGCCAATTTTTAATTGTCCTCTTACGTGTCATAATTGGGGTTTGCAGACTACCGACGATAAAATTGATGTACATTTATGTTATTGTCTTTTGTTCTATGTACGCTAAACAGCTTTTCTCCGGAGACATCCGTCGTAGGCTGAACCACACATCTCGTGAACAACTTGTCTGCCTAATTTGTATGCATATTTTGTGGAATACTTATGCGAAAAAGTGATTATTTTTGGCAATGAACCTGGATTAGAAATGCAGATGGTTGAAAATATATAGTAGATGGACATTCTCATCGTGTTTATAAAGCGTAGAGAGTCAGACTATTCGGTTTATTTCCATATCGTTTGCTAATACGCAATTGTCATTGCCGTATTTCGTTTACTGCGTTGCTATTTTAGGTGCCCGAAGCTCGTATAATCTTAGCAATTGACAGCGTCGTTAAAGAACAAGCTCGCCGTCCTACTCGCCCGGATTACCGAGTTTCCCTTCCGCGTCTGGCTCGTCACGATGTAATCAGGATCTTAATATTCCATGATCAAAACGGTTAACATGCTTTGTGTTTCGGTCTTACGCATTCACTTTGAATTCGGTTGGCTAAGATTTAATTGTGCCTGCTGGTGGTTAATGTGTCATGAGCTTTCTTAATTGATCCAGCAGAATTTCGCAAAAAAAAAAAAGTCTCGGGGTAATTTGTTACCCAGCTTTCACTTGAGCTGTACAGAATTAATTAAATCCTTAATTTTGTTAACTGCAAGATGTTGAATTAATGTACGGGTTACTCAGCATCTTGTACTTTATCAGCAACGTCTTCGAATGTCGTGACTACGTGATCAATGCTGTTTCTTCGCATTTGGAAGATCCTGGGTTTTATTCTTGACCAAGATTGTCGCCTAGCTGGCTGAGGTTCTTGTTAGCTCTCCTGAGCCTTGTCAGTCTCCCTCCAAAATAATGCTGTTCCAGTTCTTTAACACAGGCCGCATCCCTCTTTCCACCACGTCCCATTTCGTAAAACACAGTCATCCTTCTGTTTGTCGTTATGTTACCTCTCTGCGTGGGAAAGTGTTGCTAAAGAAACTAAGGAATAGAAACAAACAATACAGTATTCTTCTTCACTTGACTCTCTTGGCTTTTAAATATAGGCTTTGACCATCGAAGCACAACCATATAAGCAATTCATCTCTGGTCGGGAATTGTTACCTAGTCCCATAATAACACGTGATGGCGGAGTAAGCAGATTTGAATGTGGAGGGTATGCCATTTGCATGATACGATTACATTTGGTTTATTTTTTATTTTTATTGTGTATATATATATATATATATTGCTGAACAGAGGTTCGTTTCTTATTGTAGCAACTGAGTTAATTTTGCAGCCGGCAATTCAGCAGTCTATAATGTATTCGAGACATCAGCTACGTGAATTTCTTTATTTCCGTGTCACTATCTTTCCATTATGTTGGTATTACCAGACACCATTTATTCTTATTTGCATTACGCCGAGCTGGTAGTGGGATGAAGTGTGTAATTCATGATGTACAGTAACAGGAACTGCTGTTACATTAACTGGTGTAATCGTCTTATCACAACTGTAGTTGGTATGTGAATGTATACTGAGGCTAAAGAGCTACTTGTTTCGACGGCATACGATCATTTTCAGGCTATATATCGTAAAGGATTTAATTGTTTACAGACATATATACGTATGTGGAAATTGGCATCGTGACCTGTACATGTCATTCTTTTCCAACGTATCTCGAAAAATCTTAATTGAACCTGTCATTCAGTTAAGATATTTTGACCGACATATATTAGAGAAGAATGTCATGCGTAGGTTTAGATGTCAGTCTCCACAAAAGAATATGTATATGCTAGTAAACAGTTACATCCTTGTACAATATACATCCTGTAGATGACTCCTTCCCGTCGAAACTTGTAGCTAATTAAACTGTGCTGCTTAATCTGAATGCAGATTTACATACCAACTACAGTTGTGTTAGACGTATATACTAATTGATTTAATTTGATTTCCAACACGACGAGACGTAAAACATCAGAGAAAATCGCCTATGTTTTCTGACGTATCCTATGCAAGACATCAGACGCTGGGGTGGTGTCTCTCGTGAGACCGTTTGTCAGCAAGAATTTGTAAACAAACTTTATGCAGGAAGATGAGTGTCTCTGCCATCTGCCCGCATACCCATGCAGTACGATGAACGTCTGTATCGATTTTCAGAATGCGGCGCACAGTAGCAGAAGTTGAAACTTTCTGAAATGTCTCTGGCACAGACTGCCATCTGGTGAGTGTAACTAGAAAGAGGAGGTGTTACAACTCAGTCGGCATTGCAGGTGGATGTTCCACCTTCGTATCTATGAATGATGTGATGTTACCGTATCTTGAAATTTCAGGGGTGAGGAAGTGGGGAAAGGGAAGCGCACGTTATGAGGCTGGCATCTGTTTTATGACAGGAAATAGAGCGGCTGCTAGAACATTAGGAGGCGGCTCAGTCACCAGTGTTAGTTATAAATGCTTTTGCACAGGGAATAGTTGCTGAGCCATGTAGTCTCACCAGGCAAAACCCCACCCCATTCTGCCCGCATTTCTTAAATACCTTCCAAGTCTCTAGTTACCAGAACTGAACAGTATGAGGTGCGAGCCAGAAACTTATGGACTGGGCCAGTATAAGAATTATTGACCTCTGGTCTGCCTTATTTGTAGGTTGGTATTGTCTTCTTCAAAACACTCCACATTTGGGGTTTGTGTGTACGGGCCCAATGCCACTGTCACTGCTGGAAGCGTCTCTGGAACACCCGTTTCAAGATGCTGATCCAACACCGCCAGCGACTCCGTTCGAATCTCTGCGATGTCGCTGGATCTTCCTCCGTTTAATTCGATTTTCATCTTTGGGAACAGTGAGAACTAGAAAGGAAGTATCTGTCCTCTTTGGCGTGATCGTTGCACACAGAAATTGGGCTGTGTTTCCGGTTACCATTCGGCGGACTGGGCACTAATTTTGCAGCAATCCGCCTCATGTTTAATTCTTCAATGAAAATTCGTCGGCATGTACCTTGTGATAGGCATAGAATAATACGAACATCGTTAATCGTTAGCTGTATGTCGTCTTGGAATACTTGATTCACCTTCCCCACCTTCTGGTCGGGCCGATTTGACGTTGGGTGTCTGTAATGTTCAAAATTTCGACAGGTGTTTGGCCTGTTTTGAATGCTAATGCCATATGTGGCTTTTGTTGTACTCGTGGCCATCATTACGAAGGGGTTTTGAAAGCATTTTGTAAGTCTCTTAAGCTGCTTGCTCAAGGTTACAGCAAAACTTGATGAACACTCTGTTCCATTAGGTCTCATCTTTCCGCTGGACAACTTCTATCGCAGAACGCACTAATCACAGACGCACTTAAATGTCAGTTGTACCAATAAAACGCAACATTCTGCCACAGCGACACCCTTCGCAATAATTTACAGTAAATGAAGTCAGTGGTACGTAGCAGCGTACAGTTCTATAGTATCCGGTTAGGTCTCCTCGCGGCCAATCCGGAAACTTGTGGGTCTGTCGTAGTAAGAACGATTTAGTTTGGTAAACAAATCCTTCAATTTTGATGTTCAGGATTCACAGAAAATCCATTTTCATTCACTGTTTAGGAACTTGACTGTCCTAACTATCCATCAATGCGTATTAACTTCGATATGACTGCAGGCAAGTTACACGCCTTGAGGGAGCGGATTTATTTTCAGTTTTGACTTGAATTTGGTGTTGTGTCACTAACTTAATCCGTATGTATTGTCATTCGACATGATTTTGCATAGTGTCTTATCCAGATCAGCAAAGACCAGGTATGTCAGTTGTGTGCCATTTTTATGTGCCCTTTCGTCTCCTTCAGCCACACATTATCTTTTTCCACATTCTGCTGTGAATGGAGCGCTTACCGAGCTGCCTGTCTGCAGTGCCCCCAGGTGATTGTGGAGCTGTCGGATACATTTCACCATAGAACGGCTGTTGAATCACTCTAATATTTGTTTTAATAATGATATTTCTTTCATGCCCCTCTGTTCACTCTTAACAGTGTGTGAATTATGTCAGTCGGCTGAGAGTCAATACATGTTTTTCATTTGTTGCAGGTAAGTCTTCCAAACTGGGTGACTGGCTCCAACACTGGGACACAGTGTAATGACGCTTCATAAAACGTGAGAACTAGGTTTTTTAATTTATTTGTAATTATTCTACATTAACACAGAAAGTACACGAATGTATAAACGTTATACTAGATAGAAAGAACCTTTCTTTCGTCGTATATGTACGGGTAGACATGTAGCTTGGTAAAGGTATACTTATTGCTAGGTTCGAGGTGCTATAAGTCCGTCTTCTCAGGTGTCACCCCGTGTTGTCTGCTAAATAGTTATCCGCGTTTCGAAGGATCGTAGTACTTCGACGCGTCGGTACCTGATTTCAAACCGACACGTCGTAAGATCCCAGGAGACTTGAATCTCGAACGTGTTCTTGGGCCTGCATCGAATTTTAATAGAACATCTTGATCATTGAGTTTTTTTGTGATTCCCCCCCCCCCCCCCCCCCTAAATCCGACGTCGTGGTTAACTGAACAGCAGAATGTTACTTGGAAAATTGTATGTAGTCAAACACAACTGTGTCACATGAGGTGTATTTAATGACTATATAATGGACAACTACATGTTTCGGCCTGTACTGGCCATCTTCAAGTTTTCTTAGGGGAACTTAAGATATTACTATAAGCATGCGCGTGCATGCTTATAGTAATATCTTAAGTTCCCCTAAGACAACTTGAAGATGGCCAGTACAGGCTGAAACATGTAATTGTCCATTATATAGTCATTAAATACACCTCATGTGACACAGTTGTGTTAGACTACATACAATTTTCCAAGTTTCACACACACAACGGGGATGACACACTTCCTAGCAGAATGTTAGTTTCAGATCCCTCACGAAGGATCTGTCTGTGTTATTGTGTTACGGCTGAGCGCTGAAAATCCTTATTAGGTCTGGTTTGTAAAGAGAAATGAGAAGGGTGCTTGAGTTTTGTCCGCCACTCTATTCCCAACCCGTCTGATCTGATTTACACCCATAACTTTGCGGCTGAACAGTGGCAACGGCTGTCCTTTCTGTATCAAGTCCACTGGTATAATGAGACCAGAATAACCGAAGCACTGTGGAGAACATTTGGCTGCCACTTCTCATCTAACTTCCTCAACCTCACCGAGGCAGTCGTGTCGTTTGCAAGCGGAAGTAGCTCTTTCACACAACTTCTGACCGATCCACTTTTCACAAGAGATGGCTGCTTGGACTATTAGTGAAGCTAACGGCCGATGTGAGGGGTTTTCTGTAGACCCTTGTGGGCAGAGTCGGACAGTGGTTTGGTAACTATGACGTTCAAAAATATTAGGTCACTGCTGGCTTTCTGTCTCCATCGTCAACTAAATAGAAGTTCTGAGAGTGCTATTGTGACAGCAGTTCTACAGCCTGTGTGAGCCACGTGGCCATACCACAAACTTGCCAGGTACATATCTGAGCCACGTGGTCGGTGGTGTTGGGCTGCGACTCGAGCTTTTCTTACGAAGTACTCCGTAAGGTGAAGTAACCACTGGTGGGGACAGAGAGCTTCCGATTGCCATACCGCCTTTCTAGGGGCCCAGTTGATTACGAACCAGGCCCAGTTTCGAAACCTTCCATTTGAAATAAACGCAAGAAAAAGGACATGGCCCAAAATAATAGTCGTATAGATCTGTAGGGTAAGAATGCCATCTCCAGGAACACTGAGACTCGCCTAACTTTGTTACTTAGCAACTCGTGACGTTTATGCATGTTAGCATGTTTAAATTTGGCTTTTTCGAAAAGAGCATGTGAAATCTGTATGTATTGTGTCGACTGCATACATAGTGAATAACACTTTTCTGTAAATAGTTAAAAAACTATCTTGTTAGTGTACGTAATAATAACAATACACTACAAGGATGATTATGATGATGATGATGATGATGATGATAATAATAATAATAATAATAATAATAAACTTTAAACTAATTTTATTACAACTTTCGACCCGGATGGCTTTTAGGCTCATTGATGTTTTATGACATACAGGTAATTGATTATGATGATGATCGTCATCGTCGTCGTCGTCGTCACAACGACAAGAGCAGCAACGACGACGACGACAGTCAAATAGCGTACCAAGAGCGCGAGTCATCACAGGACACGTCGCGGTCGAATTCAGAGGGGTGGGGGTTTATGGATTAAATCTTGGGTTGGAGACAATTTGACGTTTCGTAGCCTTGGTCTCTGATAGCATTTCAAAATAAATTAAAATAGGAATACATAATTATAAAAATCGCTATGATACTTCTAATGGCCTGTGTGAAAAGGCTTCGCGGAAGTAACCGCAGTTAAATAATATTGAAAAATATCAAAATGCTGCAGACAATGATAAGCAGAGAGATTTGAAACCAATAACTTTTATAGGATTGCCACAGAGTATTATATAAATGATGTATTCCTATTCCTCACCGACTTCTTTCCACCTCGTTGCAGCGCGTGCAAACAGGTGGCAGCAGTGTTTAAATCAGTCCGAGAAGCGTCTAGTGTTTGGAAAGCGAAGTGTTTCAATTCTTGCTACAACCTACTGTAAGTACGTTCATAATGTCTGCCTTTTTAGCTAACGTCACTGCTGTTGCTTTATTGGCAGCCCAGATGACGGTGCCTTCGCTCTGTGTTTTGGTGTCTGGAAAAAGAAAATGTTTAAACTATAATAAATTAGGCTAAGCAGTTGCATCAGCACGAACAGTTATGTTTCTATTATACAGCGGTTTTCGGGAGGAATCTACCATACTTAGTGAGAACTTCCCTTGCGTCAAATTACATCAATGCAGCCGAAAACACCTACATACAAAGCTGAACGGTTACGGAGATAATGGGGAAATAATTTTCAAAGAATAAAACCGTTATTAAGTTTATTTATTACCAAATAATTATGAAAACAAGGAGGAATTTATCTTGATTTGTAACTTTCGCCGTGTTGTGAATGTTGTATTCTTTCTTTTGGGTGATACCACGGAGTCTGAATGTTCTGTGTCGACGTTTCGGAACACTGTCTGTTCCATCTTCGAAGGTCTTTTTAAAAGACCTGTGACGATGGAACAGAAAGAGTGTTCCGAAAGGTCGACACAGAAAATTCAGACGCCGGGGTATCATCCAAAAGAAAGAATACAACAAGGAAGAATTTGTAGTTGCTGTAATATTAACACCTGTACTTAACATGTCATGAACATACGAGTGATACAGAGATATTGGCTAGGTAAGAAAAACTCGCAGTAGTGTCATAAAAATCGGCCTTGGGTGTCCAAGTACTTGACGTAGCAATGTCGCGTCCGTATGGCCTGACCATCTTCTCACGCAAGTGCATGGATAGCATATTATTTTGAACAGGTATAGTAAGTAGAACCCCAAAAAGACCACACTTTCTCGCGTCATTATTTCCGTAAACCTTTAACGTCGTATATGTGTATGTTTGGGTACTTCTGTGTATAATAATCTAACGTACCTACTCCCGACGTGTGTTATATTCGTTCTGAAACACCCTGTATATTACTGTTACAGTACACGTAGACCTGTACATTCAGATGTTAAGACCCAGTATTTAATGGTGTCAACAATGAGAGGCTGCAGCAATCTTCGCCTGTGTTTTTGTGCTTTTTTTAAAGACTCCTTCAATGTCTATTTACCAGTTGATACAGCGTAACATCCCAGAAGACCAATTTTCAACACCGTCGCTGCCAGAAACCAAAACTCTCCACCCTCCTCCCCCCCCTCCCTCCATTGCTTTACTTGCCCCGAAAAGATATTCCCTTTGTTTGTAATGCTCGTCTGTTTTACGAAACTAAATATGTGGACGTAAGATACTCATAAATCGTACTGTCCCCAAAATTAAGGACGGGGAGGCTGTAATCGAAACCACCGCACTAATTTTTTTTTCTGGCATTTTACTTCGAATTTCGAATAAATTGCTTTCGTGAATGTTGGTGCACATTTACGTTCGTTATGGAAAACGTGAAATTAAATCAGGAAGTATCGACCGATACATTCAGCGTTGCTCTGCACTGCAGTATATTTGCAATATTACTGAGAAAATCATGTAAAGTGTTTCTTTGATCATGTGTAGTATTATGAAGCTCATCCTACTGACCGTGCTTCCCAGCAAAGTAGCCTTACCCTTATGAATTTGCACCTCCATCGGTCTCCAGCTCTCTTGTGAGGGTGCCATGTTGTCAGTGTACTGAAGTGCGTTACGTCACCATTAAAAGGCTCCATAGTGTAAATTAGTGTACCCTGCCATATTAGGGCTAATGGATTTTTTACTATTGGAGACCTTTAATGTATACGATAGTCGTCTCGCTTTACGAAATTCCAGCCGTCAGATCCCTTAAAACTGGCAAAACTAGTTCTTCCTTCTTTAGCATTACAATTTTACACTCTCGCTTCGTCTTACTTCTCGGAATTTATTAATTAACATGTATTCGTAACGATGACATTAAATACCAGTATAATTACGCACTTCTGTTGAGTACAGCGTGTTTATGATCCCAGAAGAGCATAATACATATACTCTGTATTTACAGTGGCGTGGGCTCATACATAATTCAGAGTGTTTGCGGTAAAGAAATTCACAATCCATGCAGCTTTTTAGACGAGATTTCTGGGATATAAATGTAGAGGCGTTTGTCTTTTTAACAATGAAAAATGAAATACTATTGTTTACGCGTCAGTACCAGGCATCGCGTATAATTCATGACAGCCGCATATCAAGCTACGCTAGAATAAGAAATGCGAGGAAGCTTTCAGACGTAATGCTGAACACCGACTCTCGATGACAGTTTAGGATTAGCGTGCGTTGAACAGACAAATTAACACTGGTTGCGACTTGCTGAATGCCGAGACCGCCTGCCTCCAATGGACAAAATAGTGAAGTGTGGAGATCGGATGTACGCACAGAATGTTCTTCTGTAACTGCCGTATGTAGCGAGTGGATTGCAAGGGCCAGGCAGTCACTGCAGTAGTGTGCATGTCAGGTGCCTTGTGGCGAGCAGAGACAAGGAGGTGACTGTGTTGAGCAAATCGCGAGGTGATTGTGCTGAGCAAATCGCGAGGGTGCTTCGCATCTTTGAGGTTTCTGCTGTTCGATAGTTTAAAGTACTGATTAAGTAAATAACTTATACACGCAAACATTTGTATAAATTTGTCGATAGAAACCCGCGCGCGGCCGTGTGTGTGTGTGTGTGTGTGTGTGCGTTTGCGCGCGCTATTTTGAGTTTTAAATGATGCTGCATACATTAAAGGCGTTGTTCCATTTTTTCCTAATTTTTTACTGTAATACTTTGTAAATCACAGCTATGCGTCCTTTCAAGATTCCGCCGCGACGTAGATGAGAATTGCCATCTTCTGGGCTATTCTTTACCGACGTTTCAGTACCGATAGTTTGTCGTAAAACAGCGATAAAGAATTACCACTACTCGCTGCGTTAAAGCCCACAAGAGCGCAATTCTCAGATTATAGTTATTTTATAAAATGTGGGTTGTGACCATAACACAGAATAGATGGGCACTTTACTTAGTTGGAGTACTGTGTGCCGTGCGACTGCCGTAAGAACGTGGCTATTAAACTGCATAAATTTCATGGTGCTATCAAGATGACATGAAGAAGGAATACCAGCATATTATGACAGTCAGTACTTCACTACGGCACGAGCGGGTCGCGGACGCAATTAAAGATTGTGTATGAAAGAGCGGTACCTCAGAACCGACAAGAGAAAGACTGGAATGACACACAGAATCGTTTTTCCTTCTGTACGGAGTCTTCCTGACTGCGCGTAATCCTGTAGCATGCAGTGAACTCGAAGTTCTAAACTCGGACGAAGAAATACAAGTACAAGGGGTAAGAGGCACGTACGTCATTTAGACTGAACTGAAATAGGGTAATTCTGAAGAACACTAATAAAAATATCTCTCCTGAGTCGGAGCGAGCCACATTTCCGTCTTGGAGTTATTATGAGATTTGTGCTTGATCCGTGGCTGACTTCATGTAGCACTGAGTGAGATTTGTTACTGATAGTGAATAGCCAGTTGAAGACTGGGGAACTGTCATGCCAATTTTGTTGTGTGTTTAGAATAAACTTGAGGATGCTGTGTACATAAATATAAATTCTTTCTGCTTTTGTGATTGTATTTACGTAATGTCGCGGAATCTTTGCTATAATATTTATCCTGTGTTTTTCTTCTTACTTTTTTAACATTATCAGATACGGAGTGAAGAGTAGGAATTTTGTGTGCTCTACATGCGAGGGAGAACTTTTAAGGGTGTTGTTGTAATTTATACGTTATTTAATATTTTCTAATCCGTGCGTGAAATGTTCTTGTGAGTCGTGACGAATGGTCCTTTAAGTATATTTGCTTCTCGTTGCCGAATTCCGGAAGAGGCATGTTGGTCTATGTTATAAATGTGGTTATTTGGAGGGATATATGTATATGTGTATGCCGTTATAAAAATTCTTGGTATTGCACCAGAAAATGTAAAATTGAAATAGTTAAAGTCAAACAGTTGTTCTTGACGGGACTTTAGCGAGCAGTGGGGAATCAAGATAGACGTCCACTATTGTGACATTCTGTGGAAAATCTTCCATGGAATAACCAGGACATAGCTAAGGGAATAGTGTTAAAATGAAAGACACTGCGATGAAGCGCGTATAGTATATTTACTTTTCTGACATCCTTCGAAGATAACTCAGACATCCTGTTTTTAAACATCGTAAGAGTTCGAACTGTGTTGCTAGTACTACAGTACAAAGTGCTTTCATTTATAGTATTGTGTTAAGGTAGTTCAGAAAATAAAACTTTAAATCATTCGGCTGGAATTCAAACTGTGTGTGTGGGATACACATTTATATGCATGGCTTACAACAGGAAGGTGGAGACGAAGGCAATAGGAACATAGTATCAGTGCAAGAATATGACCGTCCTCTATTTGTATTGTCACGATCAGCGGTGGTGTAAATGCGACATGTTACAGTTTATAAGCAAAGGTCTTGTGGTATGCCTATCAATGAAGTAAGGCGCTGGAAGTAGGTATGAATAGAATATCAGTGTGTTAATACATATTCAGTTCATTTTTTCCGTACAGTAAAATCACCGTAGAAGAGTGACTGGTAATGAGGAAAGTGAGGAGTGTACAAAGCATGATGTTTTGAATAAACGGTATTTTGATGTGTGTATTTTTAGAAGATGATGTGGAAAATCGTACAGCATTTCTTTCGTAAGCCAGAAATTAAAAACGTGTTATGATTAACACATGTAGTGATTCTCGACGAGAGACGGGAAAGAACACGATTAATAGAAGTGCACTGTATTATTGCGTTCGAGTAACTGCTCTTGTATTGTACTCCGTCATTGAAACACATTTCTGTGTCACGTTAACTGCCATTCCATTTGTCCAGCTGCTGTGGGAAATTACCCTGCGCTACAGAGGTGATCGTTCGTCAGTGCGCCTGAACCACTGTTATATATTGCAAGCAGAGTAGGCCTAAATTCCGAAACCAAGGTAACGTATGTTACAAGTATAATTACTTCGATTGGTCTTACTAACCTGTAAAATTTATGGATTTCGCTAGAACGATATTTTCATCGCAGTTTGATATCTTATACGTTTAGATGACATTCATGTTATCGAATTTCTTACGCATTCGTTCCGCCACGCCAGAGATGCACAAATTAAAGAAAAATCTAGGTGCCACCTCAAACACCTTGGCGCCAGGTGGATGACATGAAGCCAGTTCCATACTGAGGACGCATTAATATTAGGCACATCCGTACAAAATTTAGTCGCTCTGGCGACTTGGCGTCCGGGGTGTGTACGCCCCTGCTCGACGCGACATTTCTTTTGAAGCAAACGCCAGATTAAGTGCTTGTGTGAATCATAAGCTGGCATTGCATCCCTTTGAATTAGAATTCTTTACAAGCTTGAGCCAAAATTGTAGTGAAGCGATGTCACTTGTCGTGAAGACGGAGAAAGAGAATATGTGCCTTCGGTGCTTACACTCGTTCAAAATTCACACTATTGGCCTCGGCCGGGGTCGACTTCCCAACTGTAACGATTACAAAACCACACTCAGACGACAAAATGAAGGAAGCTTATTACTGGAAATACGACAGCAAAGCTGAGGACAAACTGAAATCTTCGCTGTTTGGGGGGTAATTTAACGCAGCGTTGGTCGGTAGTTACCATTGTCAGTCGCATGTTCAAGCGTTAAGCCCGACGTTTGAAGATGCGACCGATATGTTGTCCCGAAACGTCTGTAACTAACTACCGAGTCATCTGTGTAACATCCCAGAAGAGCGAAGAGCTCATTTATGTCGCGTCGGAGGCCTGAAATCACCCCTAGGAATTATTAGTTTGGTTGAATGGTCCTACTGCCGAAGTTGCGCGTGCTCTCCTACCGCACAGTACAGTAACTTTGATGCATGACCAACCCTGTGCAGCTTCACCATGTGTCGGGTTTGAAACAGAGAATGATTTATGACTTGCAAATTAATATGAATGGCGCAGCATTCCCTGAAGTGTTGACTGTCCTCCGTGAAACTGAGCTGGTGTCTTGTCTTAGAGCGGGCAACGGCGAGTTTGTAGTATGTTGCCGTATAAGCAGGGACCGCCAGTTGGGGCGACAGACAGACGGACACCTGAACAAGAAGCAACAGAAAGTAAGAATGTGCGAAATTTTAAATGTCGGCGCATTACATGTTGATCGCACTGCCAGCGCGCGTTCGAATGAGGCCAGGGGCATACGGGGGCAGCATTTGGTGCTTGTCGCGGGCGGAATAATATGGGATAGTATGCCACGTTTGGAAGACTTACTGCTGTCTGCCATCAGCTTGTGACAGAGGACATGAATGTTTCTTATTTGCTAGTCAACGTTCTAATCTCTGCTTAGTAAAAGCTGCCGGTTTTCATAAGCGTCGCAGTTTACAGCAGGGCTGGCCAACTTCAACCCACAGGAAGGCCATATACGTAATTATTCCTTATAAACTCGCCTGAGGGCCGCACTTGTGCCTAAATTTACGCAAAATGGGGCGGGGGAGGGGGAAGGGGAACTGAATTAACAACAAGGCCGTTATTTACAGACAGTAAGTTGGGATAAAAGTACGGTTGAGTGACAAGGCAGGGGGCCTTAGTAACCCTATAAAACACAAAGAAATATTGATTTACTGTGTGCTGTCTTAAAAGTGATGAGTTATAGTTACCGAACATTATCTTTGCTAATAAAGTTGCCATGTTATGTTCTGTAGACATATTATATTATGTTTGTTAAACTGAGTTACTGAAAATATTCAGATGACCGAGGGCCATACTTTGGCCAGCCCTGGTTTAAGCATGGCATTATGGTAGAAACGCCCAGTTACCCCCCCAAAACACGTACAGCATCCGTCGCATGCCGCAGGAGACTGCCGGATTACAGGCTCCCTCCGCAGTGTGAATGCGGTCTTCGATTAGTCGTAAACGACGTTTCGGGACAGCCTGTCGGAACCATCTTCAGGGGTGAAGCAGTCCCAAGAATAATGCCGCGAACAGTTGGGTGCGTAGTTATGGCGTGGGTGTTGATCGGTGCTGAGGGAAGTGAAAAGAACCGACTGGATTAATGGACCGCAGAACACGAGGAGGGGGGGGGGCAGGATAACACCGGCAAACAATGAATAAACAAAATGGGAAGGGGGAGAGAAAGGAGAAGGAGAGCTTTACCCTTGAAGATGGGAGCGATAGGCTGTCTCGAAACGTCGGTAACTAAATGCTAATCAACGCCGCATAACATCCCAGAAGCACGAAGACGGCAGGTGACTTAACTGTGCCGTCATTTCGCCCAGCTACACGGCTGGACGTCACGTACACATACTTTGCTATGAAGTGAGCTGTTAGGCCTATGTAAGACTTGTACTGTACCATCTTGTTGGTAACTCTCACAATTTTTATGTTGTACTCCCCACGCTTCTGGGCCTGGGCGTTCGAGAAATCTTTCGATTCTCGGCTGAGGAAAAAGATTTTCCTACTCCAGAGTGTCTACACAAGCTCTCATGCCCATCTAGCCTCGTATTCAATTCAAACTACTGGCTCCTTCCCCTTGGATGTGTGTGGGGTGTGAAGCTGATCGCTCAGCTCCATCCGTTGCGGATGCTAAGAGTGAGTTAAGCTATACCATTACGTCTGCACGTGCCTTCTTGGTAACTTCATGGACAACTTACTGCTTGTCTTCTTATCCCCTTCATCTTAACACCTTTCACTACTTACGCCACCCCCCATCAACCTGCGGCCATCATCTTCCAGAACTTCCCCCTGTTCCCCTTGTTCAGCCCACTCACCAATACTGTACCCCCACCTGGCCATCTCCGCAGATAGGGACCGTCTCTGTATATGTATATTTCGGTACCCATTTGCGGTCTAAGATCCACCAACCTGTGTGCAGGTAGGCCATAATTTTAAGAATCGGCAGCAACAGTTGGTTAGCCTCTTCGCCGTAAATATGGAAAAGTAAGAATATCGGAAGCGTCGGCTAGACATTTAACGTGTAAACAGTGCCATCATCTCAAATAGCGTCCACCTTAGCAATAAACCGCCGTGAAGGTCTGGAGTATTTCATACGACTGTATTGTCGGCATACATACTTTAAAACGTGTGGCTGAAAGTTACGGAACGTAGTGAACCATAGGCCTGTTTAATACGGGGATTCCATTGTGTATGTAAGGAACACATTTTGAGTAACCTCCAAACTGCGATTCTTCCCTTCAAATAGGTGGGCCGAGATAGCGTAGTGGTATAGCGACCGGCTATGGGCTGGACGGACCGGGGATCGAATCCCAGCGGGGATGAGATTTTCCGAACTCATCCAGATGGCCCTGGGACTCACCCTGCCTCCTGTGAAAGGGTACCGGGTTTTTGACTGAGAGTAAAGGGGCCGGGGCGTGTCGTTGATCACCGTCCACCATCTCTCGCAGAGGTTAAAGAGTAGAGCCGGAGGGAGAGTACAGCTATACGTCTACTCCTCTTTTGGGCCTTCATGGCCTATTCTAGAGTGAATTTATCTTTACCTTACTTCATGTTCAGCTGGTGTTTGGTGGTCCGAAATGACCCACATTTCACTTTTGTCTGTCTCTCTGTCTGTGTGAATGTTCTTGTCTCCGTGTCTCTGTACACTTGACGTCATTGCTGCCGTAATGCTAGTCTTACGTGAAGTCCGGAGACACCTACATAGGAGTTGCTGAATGTTTGGTGTCCGGCAAATGCTTGGAATTTCGCTAGAAACTGCCAGGTTCCCACTATGCGGAACAGGGTTACTTTGCACGCATAACTTAAGTTCCGTGATGTTCCATGTGCTTAAGGTTACTTTATTGCTACCGTCAACTGAGTTCTCTTGCCAAGGTCTTGTTTTATTTATAGTGATATATCCGATCTGCAACACTTGCATGATATTTGCATAATGTAACGCAAGAAAGGGAAAGGGTATGTATTCTTGGTAAGTGGATTTTCATGTAAGAGGTTTAGTTGTGGTGTGACACGTTTTGCGAGGATTTCTGGAGTTCGCCAGTATAAATCTTAACCGAATATACCCTGGAATGTTATACATAATACAATACTTTCTTCAGATGGCAGCATCAGCAAGAAAGAAAAGAAAAGGAAAAGGTAGACGGGAACGAAAGGAAGACGAAAAGAATTATATAAAGAGTGTTTGTAATTGAATATCCCTGGACTGTAAATTCTTGAACCAGTGAGGTGAGAATAGCAGCGAAATGAAAAATCAAGCAGCCGTTGTGTTAGTACTTGAGTGTTTCTTGAATCTGTAATGAGTCTTTCGTTTTGTGAGAACTGACATTCTTCTGCCATGTATAGGAGTGAAGTTCAACAGTGCAGGCAGGCATCCTGTGGAGGAGCATGAATCACGCTTTTATTAACTGTACAATTCATATTCCCTGTACTTCCGTTGAACTGATGCTTGAGTAGAAAAATTTAACCACCTTCTTACCACTCAGTACATTTCCTGGACGTTACTTGTAACAGTGGCAGAGATGTGTCTTTGAAATTGAGAATTCAGCTGTTGTTTTTTCAGTTACTGTGGTAGATAATTTTTCACTATTAACTTAGTGACAGTCGTGTTATATCTATCAAAAGCTTTAATATTCTGTCGCTTTTATGGCCACAGCAATTCCATAAAAACAAGAAGTTTCTTGGTCGGTTTTTAACTTTTGATAGGAAACCCACTATCGTACGGTAAGAGAAATTCAGGTTAGCGTAAGGAGCACAGGTTGAATAGTACGAAACTAAGTGTTTTTTTTTATTTAATAAGTAATTGCGTGTTGAGACCAGAGATTTAGAAACCAAATTTATTTCCTCCCGAAAATATACGTGACACTTCAAAGCGTATATTCTGCAAACTCTATATAGTTAACTTTTTAGTTGTGTAGTAAAGCAAGAATATTATCTTAGGCTTCTTCATGTTGAAAGTTTTCGTCTCCTGTTAGGCCTATAAAGTGCATGTTAAGGATGTTTGTGATATATCCATTTGTATGTCTGTGTTGCGACAGTTCAGCGCTTCTTCACGCAGGACAAACAGGAGCGTATGAGAAGCAGCTGATGCTGAGGTTGCTGTCTGTGATGATGTCTCGAGCTCGAAACAGCATCACAGACGAGTCGTCTTGAGTTCCGCTGATCTCGGAGTATTTGTGACGGAGATCAGAATGTGCGTGTGGACTGGTTTCCGTTGATTGGATTTGGCCTGTGTTTGCCCATTTTTTGTGTGCACGGAGCACTGCGGTCGACTGGTAGCACACTCGCTTCGTATTTTGGAGGCTTCGGGTTCCTACGTCGGAACGCACCGGCACCACATGTTCTGACTGAGGTTTTTCATACTTTATCTGCTACCGGCCACCTCGACACAGGTTTTTCTTGGTTTCCATATGTCTAAAAGCAAAAAGCTGTGATGGTTCCCAACATTCCAAGTTGCCACTACATGCTTCTCATGTAGCCCTCCCGACTTAAATTTATTAGTAAAAAATTTCATATTTTGTATACATGTAAAATAACCACTGCCACCGGGTGACAACCCAATTGCAGTTTATTATTATTATTATTATTATTATTATTACTACTACTACTACTACTACTACTACTTACTTACTTACTTACTCCAAGGGGCAGAGTCCTTCTTGAGCAGCTAACTGGTTTGCAGCTAGTCAAGAAATTCCCCGCATTGCGTGGAACCCGAAGGTTCATTACTGCACTCACAAGCGTCCGCCACCTGTTTCTATCCTGGGCCAGCCCAATCCAGTCCATATACCCACATCCCACCTCCTGGAGATCCATTCTAATATTATCCACCCATCTACGCCTAGGTCTCCCCAGTGGTCTCTTTCCCTCCGGTTTCCC
>Ga0123354_10002379_pt1 | contig 24736 bp, 25 predicted proteins | sample TergutLab28metaG_2_FD_97872 | JGI IMG/M metagenome (GOLD analysis project Ga0123354, IMG submission 97872) | Labiotermes labralis P4 segment gut microbial communities from Petit-Saut dam, French Guiana - Lab288 P4 | ecosystem: Host-associated > Arthropoda: Insects > Digestive system > Gut ...
CAACTACACCGCCATACTGGACGCGTCCACACCGGGCGAAGCCGACAAACTGTCCCGCGCCACCGCCACCGTCTACCGCGAACTGCTGGAGCGCGTCCGGCTGCTTGAGCCGCTGCCAGCCTGGGTGCCAACCCAGAACCTGTTGACCCGGCTGAGCCAGGCGCCCAAGCATCATCTGGTCGACCCGGCCCTGGCGGCCCGGTTGCTCGGCGCCACCGAACAGTCACTGCTTGATGCCACCGCGGACGCGACAACCGTCCGTGAGGGAACCTTGCTGGGAGCCCTGTTCGAGTCGCTGGCGGTGATGACCGTACGGGTGTACGCGGAACTCTCCGGCGCGCGCGTGTCGCATCTGCGCACCCGCAACGGTGACCATGAGATTGACCTGATTGTCGAACGCGATGACCACCGAGTGCTCGCTATCGAAGCGAAACTATCGGCGTCTGCCAGCGCGCACGATACGCGACACCTGACCTGGCTGGAGTCACAGATCGGCGACAAGCTGATCGACAAGGTGATCGTCAACACCGGAGCCTTCGCCCACCGGATGCCGGACGGCACGGCGGTGGTGCCCCTGGCGCTGTTGGGCGCGTGACTTCCGGCGCAGGCTCTGGGACTCGCGTCAGGGTACCTTGACACTGGAGCGGCTGTCAAGTAACCTTGACGGTGTGGAGATCGTCGACAGCGCGAGGAAACACGGCATCGCCGACGCCGACATCCGCCACGCTGTCACCTACGCCATGACCTACCACAGCGTGGACGGATACACCATGATCGTCGGCCCCACCAGCACGGGACACATCATCGAAGTAGCGATCAATCGCTACGACCAGGTATTCCATGCCATGCCCGCCCGCAACAGATTCCTACCATGAGAAACGAGGTGATCGACATGAGGACAAACGAAGACATGCTCGACGAGATCGAGAACGCCAACAACGGCGAAGGCCCCGACCCCATCGCCACCTATTCGGGGTCGGCCTTGGACGCCATCAAATCAGCCATCCACGACCGCGACCAGTTGAACGGGTTCATTGAGACCATGGTCGGAGTCGCCCACCAGCAAGGAGCGTCGTGGGCCATGATCGGCGCCGTACTCGGTACGACGAGACAGGCCGCGCACGAAAAGTACTCCCACCTCGTGGCTGCCTAACCTGGGTTGAAGCCCCCGTCATTGTTTTCCCCGCAGTGGTCGACGATGATATCCAGCAATCTCAGTGATCGCTGTCACGCCCCGGAGTCAGCCAGCTCTGAAAGTCGATTACGCCAGTAGCCGGGTTTCCGACTGTTGTGTGCGATAGCGATAATGACAAGTTCGGACTGGCGGACGATGTACACGAGTCGGTAGGGAACCCTGGCACGCCGTAGGATCGGATGGTCAGCTTCGCACCTGCTCCGGACCACACAGCGCCGGGCTGAGGCCAGGCCGCAACATCCTCGACACCTCAGCCGCGGCCTCCGGAGGAGTACGAACAGTGAGCCTCAACGCTGTCTCGCTGCTCTGTCAGCGGCGAGCTGCTCCTTAACCTGCAGCCATGGAATCGTCTCAACGCGCCCGTTGACGATATCGTCGATTCGTACGCTCAACTCGGCCGTCCAGCATCCCGGACTTCGGTGGGGCTGTCAGTTTGGTCCTCCAAGCTGACAAGCAGGGTGTCCGCAAGCGCGGCACGTTGACGTGCTGGCAACGTCAGCGCCAGATCCCTGATTTCGTCAATCGCCACAGTCATAGTTCAGGTTTATCCGAAGTGCTCAGCCGGCGGAGGACATACGAACAGGCCAATCGTGTAGCACCATGTGCTACAGTGGGGCTGTGCCTCCATCTGTCACCATCACCCAACGAGAACTGCGCAACCAATCCGCTGCCATCATGGATCGCCTCGAAACGGGCGAACGCTTCACCGTGACTCGCGACGGCCGCCCGGTCGGGGAGTTGCTGCCCATCGTCGGCCCCCGGCAAGGGGTTCCCACCCAACAGGTCGTAGCCGCCTTCGCCAATCTGCCACACGTTGACTACGAGAAGCTCCGGGCCGACATGGATGAGTTCTTCGATGACTCCGATGCCACCGATTGATCCGGCGCCACAACCCACATCGGGCTTACTGGACACCTGCGTGGTCATCGACCTGTCCCGTTTCGACCCGGCTGACCTGCCCGATGTCTCCTACATCTCCACGATTACCATGGCCGAACTCAGCTATGGCGTTGCACTGGCCACATCGGGCGTGGCAGCCGCCACCCGGTCACAGGTTTTCGCCTCCGCCAAGGCCTGGTTCCAACCGCTACCCTTCGACGGGCCAGCCTCCGAACGGTACGGCGAACTGGCCGCGCTGGTACTGGCCGCCGGTCGCCAGCCCCGCCCGCGTCGCTTCGATCTCATGATCGCGGCCATCGCGGCCACCCACCATCTGCCGCTCTACACCGCGAATCCGCACGACTTCCACGGCCTGGAATCCGTGGTCTCCGTGATCGCCGTCACGCCGAAAAGTTAGCCGGACCGCGAGCCGGGTTCCCACTTCAGTACCGGATCAGCTCCTCGATCACCCGGGTGGCGGCGTGCCCATCCCCGTACGGCGTGGCGTCGGTGGCCACCGGAGCCGGCCGAGCCACGGCGGCCGCAACCTCTTCTGGCGTGTTGGCAAGGACGTTCCAACCCAGTTCGACGGTCTCGACCCACTCGGTCTCCGGCCGTACCGTCGTACAGGGTACGCGCAGCAGAAACGTTTCCTTCTGCAAGCCCCCCGAGTCTGTGATGACAGCCAAGGCACCCTTGAGCCAAGCCAACCAGCTTGGATCATCGGTGTTCTCGACCTGGTAAAAAGTCACCCCACCGTGGCTGCAGATCGTGAACTTTTAGCCGAAGTCTTTTAGCCGAAGTCCACGCCATCGTGCTAGGCCGCCGAGCGTAGCGTGTCCGACTCCTGTCAGAACTTCCGACGATGACAATCGTGGGCCCCAGTGCGGCAGTCATCTTGCCTGGTAGACTTTCGACGTGAAAATCGCTGTTGCCGGCGCCGGGTACGTCGGACTGTCTATTGCTGTCTTGCTCTGCCGCAAACATGAAGTCACTCTAGTGGACCTGGATCAGGGGCGGGTAGACGCGATCAACGCTGGCTGTTCCACCATCTCCGACCCGCTGATCGAGGAATGGTTGAGCGCCGGACAAACGACCCTGACAGCGACCGTCGATGCGATTCAGGCATACGCCGCCGCCGAGCTTGTCATCGTCGCCACACCCACCGACTACGACCAAAACCGAAACTTCTTCGATACCTCTTCTGTCGAGTCGGTCATTGACCAAGCCCTCAGCGCTAACCCGCGAGTTTTGGTCACGATCAAGTCGACTGTCCCAGTCGGTTTCACCCAAAACATGCGCCAGGCCCGCCCCGGCGCGAGAATTCTTTTTTCTCCCGAATTCTTGCGCGAAGGATCAGCCCTGCACGACTGTCTCCATCCCTCACGCATCATTGTCGGCGACACTGGTGATGATGGCCGCCTCTTCGCCAGTCTCATGGTGGATGCTGCCAAAGACGCCGACATACCGGTCTTACTGACCGGCACAACCGAGGCAGAGGCAATCAAATTGTTCGCCAACACATACCTCGCGCTACGTGTGGCATACTTCAACGAACTTGACACCTACGCCGCCATGCACGGGCTCAGCACCCGTCAAATCATCGACGGTGTCGGCCTTGACCCGCGAATTGGCAGGCACTATAACAACCCGTCTTTCGGGTACGGCGGCTATTGCTTGCCTAAGGACTCAAAGCAACTACTCGCGAATTACGCCAATGTCCCTCAGAGTCTCATCGCTGCTGTGGTCGAAGCCAATGTAACCCGTAAAGATTTCATCGCCGCCGACATATTACGTCGTGACCCCCGAGTGGTCGGCATTTACCGGTTGGTCATGAAAGCTGAATCCGACAACTTCCGGTCCTCCTCCATCCAAGGAATCATGAAACGGATTAAGGCCAAAGGAGTTGAGGTCATCGTCTATGAACCGAACCTCCCTGGCGAAGTTTTCTTCCGATCAGAAATCGTACGTGATCTGGACGACTTCAAAACCCGTGCGGATATCATCGTCGCCAACCGTTATGCAACCGAGCTTGACGACGTCGTCGACAAGGTCTACACGCGCGACCTGTATGAACGCGACTGAGATGGCAAGGCGCTGAAAAGAAGGCCCGAAGCCTAACTCACCGCATCCTTACGGCCTACGTGGAGGTCGATGCGAAGCAGAACTCCTTGTACCATCTGGCAAATCTGGCTAATCCGGTTTTCAGAGGGGTGTTCGGTTTGAAGCCAAAGGTTTCCTCAAGTGGGCTAACATCGGCGTAAGTCTCGATAACATCCCCAGGTTGCATGGGCAGAAACTCTCTCTTTCCCCTTTCTTGGATGAGACCCTCTTGCATCAGACAGTCCTCCAGAATCTCGACGAAACACAGCAAATCTTCTGGGTGACTGTTACCGATGTTGTACAGTGCACTTCGAACACCATCCTGATTCTCAACCGGGGGCTGCTCCATTACGTTCACCACACCAGTCACAATGTCGTCTACGTAAGTGAAATCCCGTCGCATGTGACCATTGTTGAAGATTTGTATCGTCTCGCCTCGGATCAGTTTCTCCGTAAAGCTGAAGTACGCCATGTCGGGCCTGCCCATCGGTCCGTACACCGTGAAGAATCGCAGACCCGTGACAGGAATCCCGTAAAGTTTGGAATACGCGTGCGCCATCAACTCATTCGACCTTTTTGTGGCGGCATATAACGAAACAGGCCTGTCAGCTCGGTCTTCCGTAGAATAGGGTACCGTGGCATTTAGGCCGTACACTGACGAACTGGAAGCATAGACCAAATGTCGCACGGGGTAGTGACGGCAAGCTTCGAGAACGTTGTGGAAACCAACAATATTGCTGCTGATGTAGGCCGATGGATTCGTGATGGAATACCGCACACCCGCCTGTGCGGCGAGATTCACAACCACGTCAATCCTCCAGCTGGAGAACACGGCGTTGATGGCAGCTTCGTCGGCAAGATCGGCCTGCTGAAAAGCAAAGCCTTCATACGGTTCTAGCTGAGCCAGACGCGCGCGCTTCAGGCCAATCGAGTAGTAGTCATTGAGGTTATCGATCCCGACAACCGTCACCCCTGCGTCAAGCAGTCGTTTAGAAAGATGGAAACCGATAAAACCCGCTGCCCCCGTGACTAAGACAACGGCTCGACTTGCACTGCTCACTTCCACTGGATCCTTTCGGTTAATGCGACCACTGTTGCGACTGAAGCGTACCAGGTAATGTCCCCACTGTTTACTGTGGAGCGCGGCTATTCTCCTGACAGAACAAGCCAAGTCGTCTTGTGTGGGAATGAGTTACACCAATGATGAACGACACCACCCGTTGCGATGTGTCGGTCACCTGATAGTCAACCGGGCTGATCGGGCGCGGCAACTGGAGAGTTATGGCCACAGCTGCCAAGACGCTACCAGGCTCAAGACCGGCGGTAATGATTGACCCGGCATCCACAGCTTCGGGCCGCTCAATGAAGTCACGTAGGGTGATCGCGGGGAAACCGAGAATCGACGATTCCTCGGCGATTGTTCCGGAGTCAGATAGCACGAGTCTTGCGTTCTGTTGTAGCTTGACGTAATCGTTGAACCCGAATGGTGGGTGAAAAACCAGCCCACCCTTAAGATCATCTGACAGCGCCTCCAACCGCTGGCGAGTCCGCGGATGGGTGGAAATCAACACAGGTATTCCGTACTCGTCGCGAACACTCTGAAGTGACTCCAAGGCTTCGGCCAAGCGGCGAGGGTAGTCAACGTTTTCCTCTCGGTGCAATGACACCAAGAAATAGCCATTCGCAACCAGCCCTTGGCGCGCTAGCACATCGGAGGAGTCGATATACGACTGGTTCTGAGCCAGAACCTCACGCATTGGCGATCCCGTCAACAGAATCCGCGATGGATGAATGCCCTCACGGAGTAGGTTCTCGCGAGCGTGTTCGGTATAAACCAAATTGTAGTCCGCCACGTGGTCGATCAAACGTCGATTGGTCTCCTCTGGCACGTTTTCATCGAACGATCGGTTGCCAGCCTCCATATGGAAGACTGGCACATGCAATCGCTTGGCCATCACCGCGGAGACGCAGGAGTTGGTGTCCCCGAGAACTAGGAAAGCGTCAGGTTTCTCTTCACGCAAGACTACTTCAGTCTTGGTTAGAATCGAACCCAGAGTTGCCCCGAGCGACGACGTGTCCGCCGCTAGAAAATGATCAGGGCGACGCAAACCCAAATCCTCGAAGAAGACTCCGTTAAGTTCGTAGTCATAGTTCTGGCCAGTGTGGACCAGCACATGATTAGTTGTTCGATCCAGCAGCTTCATAGTCGGAGCCAGACGTATGATCTCTGGCCGGGTGCCGACAACGGTCATGACCTTCAGCCTAAGGCTCATATCACACGACCTCTGGGATCGTGTCAGGACGATTGGGATCAAACAAATCATTGGCCCAGAAGACAGTAAAGAGCGTGTTAAGTCCGATATTAGTGATATTATGCGCCCACATCGTCGGCATATCGATGGCAATCGGCGACTCTCCGTCGACATCGAAGACCATGACCTTATCAGTCAGCAACTTACGTAAAGTGATCCTGGCCTGCCCGGAGACGACGACGAATCGTTCCACCTTGCGCCGATGGAAGTGGTTACCGCGTACGATCCCGGGGCGGGTGGTCGAGAAGGACGACTGACCTGGACCACCTTGATTACGAATCATCTCGACGAAGCCGCCGCGACGGTCGGCTTGCTGCTTCAAGATGATGGGCTGAGTAACAAGGTACGACCGATAGGTATTGAACAAGTTCCGGTCAAAGCGGTCCGCAATATCCGGGATTTCCCCTTCTCGGTAGTTTTTAGCGAGCGAAGTCAGACGACGCAACAGACCCGACACCGATTCTTGGACGGTAAGATCTGGCATATTATCTTGTGACCGCTCACCAATCAAAATATCAGCCGCGTCCTGAGCGTGCAACAGCATAAGCTCCTTGTCAACTTGAACCGTCGGCTGATCGCCCTCTGCCAAAAGATGACAGAACGTGGCCGTCACCGCATTGTAAAAAGGCCGACCGTGTTCACCGAACAGGTTGGGAAAACGGACATCGAGGAAGTCAGCACCAACCGCGGACGCCGCCGCGCCCAAGATATCCGCCGCCCGCGCCTTAGCTCGGCCATAGACATTGTCAAGAGTCGCTTGAATCGAGTTTGAGTAAACGATCGTTTTGGGCGGATTGTCAACCTGGCGAATCACATCTGCGACCTGCTGGGCGAACAACACGTTACCCGTCTCTACCTCGTCGTCACTACCCCGATTGACACCTGCCAAGTGGATGAACCGGGAAGATGCCTCGATCGCACCTGCGGCTTGAGTCTCATCAAAGAAACCGCCCACTGGAATGTCGGCGGCGTCTGTACCGCTCTCTCGCAAGGCACATTGCGTATGCCACCCGAGGAACCCATCTCCGCCCGTCATCGCCACCCGACTCATAGGACACTCTCCATTCCAAGTTCCCGCTGGATTTCTGGCAACGTAAGGAGCAACTGTTTGGTCTGTTCCACGTCCAGCCGACGCGCATTGTCCGAGGTATAGGCATTCTCGATGGTAATGGGATTTCCCTGATCGAAGTATTGTTCGTACTGCAACCCGCGCGTGTCCAATGGCACGCGGAAGAAATTCCCCTCGTCTATCGCCTTTGGTAGCTCCTCAGCGCCAAGCAGTGTCTCATGGAGTTTCTCACCGTGACGCGCACCGATGACGCGAATCTCAGGATCGTCATTCCCAAACAACGACGCCACCGCCCGTGACAGCACTTCTACCGTCGCCGCTGGAGCTTTCATCACAAACAAATCACCCGGGCTAGCATTTAGAAAAGCGTACTCAACTAATGTCACAGAATCAGCCAGAGACATCAGATACCGGGTCATCTCGGGAACAGTCACCGTTAGAGGCTCGTGGGACTTCATCTGCCGAACAAACATCGGAATGACTGACCCGCGCGAATACATCACGTTCCCATAACGCGTCATTGATACGGTCATCCCCGACTCCGGATTATTGCGGGCGTACGCCTGTGCAGTCTTCTCCATCAATGCCTTCGTCATGCCCATCGCATTGATCGGGTAAACCGCTTTGTCGGTGCTGAGACAGACAAGAGACCGCACCCCTGACTCAGATGATACTTTAATGATATTGTCCGATCCCACCACGTTGGTCAGCACCGCCTGCTGAGGAAAGAACTCACACGACGGCACCTGTTTTAAGGCTGCAGCGTGGAAAACGTAGTCCACCCCTTGCAACGCTGGGCGAATCGAATCTCGATCCCGCACATCGCCCATGAAAAAACGAACTCGATCATCACTGATGCGCCGCCGCATGTCATCTTGCTTGGCCTCATCTCGGCTGAGCACATTGATGGCCGACGCACCCATATCCAACGCATGACGAACCATCGCCGAACCAAACGATCCCGTGCCACCGGAGATGGCCAAGACTCTTGCCTCTAGGTTGCTGCCCATGCCCGCTTCCTCTCTGCCCGTGCCTACTAGGGCGAGTTTACCTGAGGCACGCATATCGTTGTCACCTTTGAGACGTTACGTTTTGGGTAAAGAAATGGCCTCACGCAGCCGCTGGTTCCCGTAGTTGTCTGCGTAACACGAACGGTTGCAAAATAACGTAAGGAAGCAGTACGACGGTGTTAGCGGCGACAATCGAAATCCAATATTTATATATATGAATAGCATACAACGACAGTGGGACCTTGACCACGGCCGCAACCGCGAAAGAGATCATCTGCAGCTTGATCATACCAATCCCGTTGGCGACACACGACTCTGCCAACACGAACATCATGACGGTCGAAAACAGAGCAAAGAGCATCGCATCGACAGTGCTCGCCTGAATAGCGTGGATCCCCAGCCACACTCCCTGCAGCCACGCAAAGACGGGGACGATCGCAAGGCACAAAACACTCAGAAGGCCAGCCCCCGCAAACAACCATCTAGAGAGTCTCCGTATCCGTTGCAGATCCTGCAACGCGTGCGCCTTTGTGATGGCCGACCACACGGGATTCGTGACGATCGAGAATAGCGTGACGACAAAATAGAAGATTCGATAATATACCTGGTATACTACTGTTTTTTCGGGGCCAAGCAATCTCGTTATTATGATTTCATTTGTCATATTGATAATCATCAAAGAGAGCTGGATAAACAGGAACTGGGATCCAAACGCGAGGACATCCCAGGCTCTTTCCTTACGCCAATAGGCGGGGTTAGGTCGAGCTTCACGGAGCCGAGTACCGAACAGAATGACTGTTGCTAACAGAATGGGGAAATTGATTGCCCCGAAGTAGAACAAGGCCAAGTTGACAAGTTTCACACTCGCCGTGGAGCCCTGGTTCATCAAGAGAAACCCTAGTATTAGAACGTTTGAGATCAGGGAAAGGAGGTTAGGTATCGCGTTTTGTTGCATGGCGTACAGAATCGAGAAGACGAGCTTCAGCCAAAAGTTGAGGAGCACCGCAAGCAGCAGGACAACGACAGCTCGTAGAAGTACAGTCAGGGAAAGCAGCATAGGTGACACGCTCAGGACTGAGTTCCAATTGAGAAACCGGGCCACGAGAACCCCGCCTACGCAGAACAACACAACAAGCGCGCCTATGATGACATACGCAGAAGAAATGAGTTCTTTGGCCGCCGCTAAGTCTCTTTTCACAAGTGCAACCGCGAGGCGATTACGAAGTCCGTTGCCCACCCCAAGATCAAATGTCAGAATCCAAGTGACGGCAGCCACCAAAGTTACCCAGACGCCTAGGACTGTTTGATCAGAAAAGTAACTCATGTATGCCGGTAGAAGGCACACATTAAGAATCATGGAGGCACCCTTGATCCCGACGGAGCCCACGATGTTCCAGAACACAGTGGCATTATCTCGATTACCCATCATGGCTCTGAGCCGCTTGACGATCTTCATTATCTCTCAGCCAATCCTCATAGCCCATCTACCCATTGGCTGACCTAACAGCCTCGTTTTCGAGATAGACCCCACTACCCCGTGGACATTCCCCCGCAAGTTGCCCCAAGGCGAGCGACCAGTCATACCGTAGGCGTGCTTCCAGATATTTCGGTGAACTACTTGAGCACGTAGCGCATCGACCAGGCGCAGAGAGAACGCCATCAACCGGAAAGCCGAACGCACCACTCACTCGTCCATTCCCGTATGAACGCCCACCCGGGCGGTCTCGACGACACGGCGTTTCGCTCTTCCAGGATCATCCACCGACGACAGAAATGGAATAGCGAACACAAGAATTAGTACGGTTTTTACGTACAGCAAGGACGGAGTCGCCAACTCAAAGAGCATGAAAAACAACATCATCCCCCAGTAACGCCGGAGGTTAGACCGCAAAAACCATAGCAATAGGCAATAAATAGCAACGGTAAATACCACACCCCCCATGGTGTAGTAGACGATGTAGCCAGAGTCGGTGTAGTAGATGTCAAACTGCCTGGGAATCGTAAAACCGATCCCAAGCGGGACAATCCGAAGCACCTCGAAATTAGTTGCGTAAAGATACTGAATATTAAGATACCTAGGAGCCAGCCCATGCTCGGGGTCAGTGAGGGCCATCATTACGTAACTCATAATCTGCTGAAAACGCATTACGAAAACAACCAACCCCACACTTAACACACCAAGCGCTCCCGTGACGGACTTGACCCAGAGGCGTCTCAACAACAGCACGGCCATGATACCCGCGAAGAGCGCCGCCGTGTAAGAGGACAGCTGCGTAGTATCTATAAGAAGGACCACCATATACACGTAGTATCTCTTCCGGGAGTGTATCCCGAGGACGGTTCTGTACCACATGTAAAATAGCAGCATGTAAAAGAATGCCGCATGGGTGTGTACGCCGAACGTGAAGATTGGCTTTCCCCCCGCTATTTGCGTTTCAACAGTGAAAGTTGTGAATTGAGAGTAATAACGTATTGTGAAATTAATAATAGAATTGACGCCAAGAATCAATCCAAAGTTCCACGCAACAACAACAATAGTTAGCGCCTCGAGGACTCTAGCCAGGAACGTGTGGGGCACCTCTCGAAATATGTCTTCGGAAAAGAGTATCAATACCACGGTAACCGGAACAAGTCTAGCGAGAGATACTTGGCTATCTAGCGCCTGAACGCTCACCAACGACACAAACCACATGTACACCAACAAAACGAGACTTACAGCCAAGCGATGCGGTTTGATTGATCCCAGGAGCAGGTACAACAAAGCCAAGCCGCTAGCGATGCCGTAATACACATATAATGGCATGCCTTCGTTGATTACGCCGCCTGTTGACTGCGGATAAAAAGCAAACACCACGATTACGAGTAGAAGCAATGCTTTTGCTATTTGTACCCGCACCACTTGGGTTCCAGGTACCCCTTTTCGCTCACTGACAGGAGAAGGGTCACTGGCCTCGATTCCCAGTGGCGCGGTGAGGACCGCCTTTAGGTCCACTGTCGTGGACCGTGCGGGACTCATATCACAACCTCCCAACAGTGAAGATGGCCCCACGCATAACAAAGCACGTTCCCCACTGCAGGAACAGCGGTAACCCAGCCAAGACATGATTCATCTGGATACTTGGCTTCTTTCTATATCACGTTTCACCAAGAGGCACGCCGCCAAGGAGGGGATGCATCCACTATTCACACGAAGGCCTTCTCGTCTATCGCCACCCAAACATTCTGTCCAGGACCTTGAGTGTTCCAGAGTCTCCCTGGAGGTGCTAATCGGCCCTCTCCCCATCCACTGAAAGCGAGTACCCGGGGCGTCGACCTCGAATCTGTGCAATGAGAACTACTCGGTCAATTGACTATAGCACAGGCAACGGATTGGCAATTTGGGCCACTGGCCGGAAAACGCGGGTAACCACAGAGCGGACACAATGGCTAGACGTTGGAGGGGAGCAGTGCGTTGAGAATCTGGTTGTTGATGTCGAAAACGTCGAATTTGTCCTCGGCCATTTTCCGTGATTGATTACCCATTAGTTCTGCTTTGTCGGGGTGGCTCAAGAGCCAACAGAGTTTGTCCGCGAGGGCGTTGGGATCCCGGGGTGGAACAAGGAACCCGTTGACTCCATCCACCACGGTCTCTTTGCAGCCCGGACATGTAGTCGTGACTATGGGGCGACCAGTAGACATAGCTTCAAGCACCGAGCGCGGCACTCCCTCGCGATAGTAGGAGGGGAACACGTAGGCGCAACAGCAGTGGAGAATGTTCGCGATATTATCTGATTCACCCAAGTACTCAAGAAATCCTTCATCTTGGGCAGTCTCGATTGCTGCGAAATTTAGATTACGATCATCATCCCTCGGGCCAACGAGCAGGAAACGTGAGTTTGGGAAGCGCTGGTGCACAAGCCGCGCAGCGGACACGTACTCGTTGACACCCTTCTCTGGAGTTAGTCTTGTGACCATAGCGAAGGATTGGTTATGTGGTACTGGGCTCGCTGGGAAACGATTCAGGTTGACTCCAGAGCCGCAGCACAAGACTACATTTGTGTAGCGGGAAACAATCCGGCGCGACATTAGTTCGGCGTAATCATCTGGGTTTTGAAAAACCACAGCGCTTGCCTTGGACAATACGTAGCGGAGAGCAGGGAAGCTGAAAGCGCGCAGAACGGTGCCCTTGATCGCTGGAAGAACAAGAAGGTTTCCCATACCGTTTGCCACACAGACAATCCTGCTAACATGCGCTTTTCGCGCGGCCAGGACAACGCTCGGGAACATCCGAACGCCATAAACAAGAACACAATCGACGGACAACTCAGCAAAAGTCTCCGCCATGCAGAGCGTGCCAGCCACCTCTCGGATGGGGTTAATCTGGCTTCGGGAGATACTGATTGTGCGATATGAAATATCATGATTTACTAGAGTGGGAGCAGCCAGTTCGCTTGGTTCCGGTCCCATTACGGCAATTTGGGCTCCAGCATTCTGGATCATTTCGATAAGTTCTGGCCTGGCGGCCAAGAGCTTGTGAGCATACGTCGTCACAATCGCAACACGCATAGCGTCCTTCCTTGGCTGAATTTTCACCATTATATATTCGTTCAACGACGCTGCTACATTTGACCCCCCAGACAACCACCCAGAGAGTTCTCACAACCACCGGACCTAACCACACCCTAGGCAATCCGCGACTCATCTGTGAAGGCTCTTCGACAAGTCGATGACTGCAATAGCTTCCTGATCCGGTCTTTCAGGACGGATGTCAAACTTGCATATTTACTGATACCAAAAAGCATTTTCAGGATTCGCCCAACAAGCAACGCGGAACGAAGATACCAGGGGTACAAAATGATCTTGCCTATTCTCTCTTCGAAATTCGCATCAACGGAGACGACTGGAGGATGCCGCAAAGGCACGGGGAGGGCAAAAGAATCCATACCGCACAGCCTACGAGTCATCTCGTATCTGAAAGAGTTTCCTCCATGAGTAGAATTTATGTCTACTCCAATATTTTGTATTTGGTTGCACGCAGGCGCAATACCGTACATGCCCGTCATCCGAATCGATGCAGCCATTTGATAATCCCACGAGGCGGCGGCTTTATTAGTATTAAGTATCCATTTAGTTCGCTCAACCAAGTACCGCTGCTGCCGATACAGACCACGGTTCTCAAACGTGCGCGCAAATCGATCCCGCCATCCGGGAACAGACAACGCCCGAAGCTCACCATCGTAGTGCTGACAAAACTTCTCTCCCCAGGAGGCCCAACCGCACGGTAACAAATGACGCGTGAACATGTAACTCGACCCATCCTTGGGAGCAGATTTCCCCAAGTAGTTCGTTCCGCATATCCAAAGCACACGTTCATCTGTGGCATACCGCTTCAGCATTTCCTCGCAATAGTGAAAAAAAGTGAGTTCCGGAAGATTATCATCCTCCAGGAAAATAGCGCTTGGCTCTCGGGACAAAACCCATCGTGCGCCACAACCTATGTTGCCATAAACCCCCACGTTAGAAACGGCATATCTCTTGATAATCTGACAATTCCAAGTAATCCCTCGTTCAACAACTTGACGACATTCCTCAACCGCAGGAACCTCCTCCGCAATGCGAGCCCCATCGGCAATAACATACACGCGCGTCGGCCTCACCTGCCTCAGCACGCCAAGAATCCGGGGCAGCGTATCTTGTCGCTTGAATATGAAGAGAACAACCGGGATAACAAAAGGACTCGTTTGGGTTTCCTCGGCGTTCATACTAGCCTCTGGATCGTGTCGCCCACTCTGGGCACCCATCTTGCTGACTCCATCTCTAGTTCACCCCTTGCTGAACAACTTTAGCTAGGAAGCAAGCCAGCGTTTGAGCGTACGTGGCATAGTAGAAAAGCCTTCGCTCCACGCAAACCTCGTGCTGCCTTCGACGCTCATCTGCCGTGTTGTCAAGGATACTGGCAAGTCGTGTGACCGCGGCTTCTTCACATACAATATCAATAAAATAACCGGTCTCACCCTCCTCAACGTACTCTCCCAAGTCACTAGTCCTAGTCGTCACCACAGGAGTTCCGCAACTAAGGCTCTCCGCAACTTTGGTGGAAAAACCAGCCTCCGTCATTCGGTTGGAGTCTCGCAGAAGAATCATGTAGTCAGACTGAATCGTTTGCTGCCGGACCTTGTCATTCGTGGCAAACCCCCAAAAGTTTACCTTATCTACCAACTCATCCAGAATTCCCGCCTGCCAGGGAAGGCTGTCAAGATACTCCGATTTCGTGATGCCATAGATGTTGAAGATGAAATCGGAACCCCTCCTGCTGGCCTGGTGCAGCAAAGTAAGCGCCACATCAAGTCGATCCTTCATCATGTTAGGGCTCGTGACCCGCATTGCTTCTCTGAATGGAAAACCTGCGTACATTAGGGTGGTTGGCCGACATGGAACATAGAGCCGTCGTATTTCGTCGGGATCTTCATCACAAAGTGGAGGAACAAGAACCGTAGGCACTCCTGAGTTGCGGTAGTAGCGCTCCAGCCAGCGACTAATGGCAATTACTCCGCTCACGTGCTTGTTTAGGACCCCAACTCGACAATAGGTATCAATAGTCTTGACTAGATCGAACAGCGGATTACTGGTCTTTGTGACATGCCAATCCGCGCAGTCTGCAACCACGGGAATCCTTCGTTTCTTGAAGAACCTCATCAATAGCCAATTAAACAGCGCTGTGTTTGGCGATCCGTAGGTAATAACACACACAATTCTATCAAGATACTTTTTTCTTATTAGCAACTCCGTCAGCTCGGTAAAAGCCGCCCGAGTTCTCACCTTCAAAGGATTCTTCGACATGGTCGAGAAATGGTAGTAGACAAAGCCATCGGCGGTGCTCTCTGATGCCTCAAGCCCACCCTGAGTTTCTCCCAGAGGTTTGGCGCCTACGAACACACATTCGTAGCCTGCCTCACGCAGAGCCTTGCCATTCATGTAGACACGCTTGCCCGCAGCAGACCAAAGCGGGAAACGGAAGTTCCCAATGTAGAGAATTACGTCTAGCATCCTTGAAGTTTCCTTTTCGAGCAATCCCATCAACCAGCAGCACCGTGGCTATCTCAACATCCGGTCAGTACGACTGCGGGTAGCTTAACATATCGTCTACGCCCACATCGACCCCCATATTGGGGGGTTTCAGCGGCTTTATTCATGACATCTTTCGTGATCCCCTATCAAACGGGTCGAAGCTAAAACCTAATCAAATCTATCGCGCGCCGACAGGCTTCCACAGCCGCACCTGACGTTTGCGCTTGGGCAATGACATGACCCACACGGTCGGAACTGTTCGCGATATCTCCCACGTATTCGCCGACCTGCCTCGAGAACGCAACTTCAACCACACCAGGAATTGCACGAGCCCGGTCAAGGCCCCCTACACACCGCAGTTTCCCCAACGGTGCAGAGAAGTAGCGAATGGCCGATCCCTTACGCATAGTTTGCCTGACAACGCTGGTTTCGCCAAGTGCCAACCTTATACATGCGCCTACCATGTCCACCCCAGTCGACAGGGGAACCAAATGGGATGTGATGTAATCGCCTCCTAGCCGGGCCCCAAGCTCAATTATCTTGGGGCCCTCGCGCGTCACCATGATCTCCACATGCGCAGCCCCATTCGATACCCCAATCGCCCGGACCGCTTGAGCAGCCAACATTGTCACCAGCCCCAGATCGCGTGCCGATAATCCGGACGGTTGCGTATGACCAGTCTCAACGAAGTGAGGGCTCCCAGTTGTCAGCTTATCGGTTACAGTGATGATTTGGGGATCATAACCCGACACGAGAACCTCCACACTGACCTCATATCCCACCAGGAGTTCCTCGACAATACAACGACCTGATCTGGACTGCGCCCGGCCATAATTCACCGCATCCCGCAAACCCCGAGCATCGTCCACCTGCATCACGCCCCGGCTGCCGGAACTATCCGCGGGCTTGCAAATACAAGGGTAGGTAAGGGAATTCGCTAGAGGTTCTAGGTCCAAATCCTGTGGAATTATACGATACCACGGATGAGCCACCCCTTCGCGCTCGAAAACCCGAACCATCTCGATTTTGTCGGTGGCCTTCACTGCCACGTCGTACGATATTCCTGGAAGTGACAACTCCTCACAGACCTTCGCAGCGGCTCTCATTGGCATATCGGTGGCGAGCGTCAACACGCCATCAGCTGCAAAGTCTCGGGCGGCGGCAACAACGCCCGCCTCATCAGTAGAACTCACCGGGAAATAAGCATCCGCGATTGGAATCCCCACCGCGCCTGGATTAATGTCTACAACACCAACCCGCAGTGACATGTCTTTGGCTTTCCGGATCGCAGGAACCTGAAGAGGTCCCGCCCCGAGGATGAGTAGTGAACGTGTCACCGATTTTCCTAAATATCCCAATAACAGGTTGCGGCAACCAGAGCGCGGTACTCCGGTTCAAGAATACTTGCATAGCACATATCACGATATTGAGAGCGCTGGTACGCGCAACTCCGGCGCACTCCCTCCTCGGCCCATCCACACTTCAAATAAAGCTTCCGCGACGGGACATTATCTGGAAACCACACAGTCTCTAGACGGTGTAACTGCAACTCCTCGAAGGCATAACGCATGAGGGCCATCACTGAGTCTGTTCCCGTCCCCGTGCCCCTATCAGCAATATTAGATATTTTAATACCGTGAGAGGCAACCCTGTTCTTCCAGTCGATGCTCGTTAGGGTGACCAAGCCAACGGATTGGCCCGAAGCCAATTCAATAATGAGGCGCAGGTTGCGGGGATCGCCGATCACCATCTCGTACCATCGCTCTTGCTCAAAACGCGATAAGGGGAAAGTGCCGCTTCCCATGGTGTATTCGATACTAGGATCGTTCATCATGCCTAGGAGCATGGGCATGTCTTCCTGCTCCATTGCACGCAATGTAACTGTGTTACCTTGGATCCGCACGAAGAATCACCTCTCTTCCTTACCATCCTGACAGGAACGTCCCGACGAAGGACATGAACCAACTAGCCCGCCGATTTCTCCAGGCTCCACACTCGCCGGGTTAATGAAGACGTGTTTCCGACCCACGACAGTCATGAACGTCTTTAAGACAATTTTAGCATCAAGAAAGAAAGATACGTGCTCCACATAGAACAGGTCTTGCACGAAGCGGTCTCGCATACTAATCGAGTTTCGGAAGTAAGCCTGGCTGTAGCCTGTTATCCCGGGGCGCACAACTAATTTCCTGCTCTCCACTTGCGAGTATAGAGCCTGGGCCTCAGGCAAGTCAGGGCGCGGCCCGACGAAACTCATCTCCCCACGAATCACGTTGAGAAGCTGCGGTAACTCATCAATACTTGTCTTGCGCAGCACTCGTCCAACTTTGGTCACTCGAGGATCATTTTCGCCATTGAATGTTGAACCGTCTGACATCCGAAGATCCGGGGCGTCTACTTTCATGGTACGAAACTTGAACATTCTAAACACCACCCCGTTTTCCCCCAGACGAGGGGCGACATAGAACACCGACCCCTTATCCTCGCGATGGATCATAAACCCCACAATTAGCAGCACAACTGTGAACGGGACTAATCCGATCAAAGAGAAGAAGAAATCAAGGCCGCGCTTGACGATCTCTCTGTACATCGTCACTGCCTATTCATAAGGCGAAACTCAACGTCGGCTGAGTTCGGACCTTCGGCCTAACTAGCATTTCGTGGCACGAACCGCAACTTCTAGGTCGGCCGAATCCTCTTCGCGCCTGCATAGCTACGAACTCCTGCTTCGCAGGCCAGCCAACAACTGACGGACCGTTGACGTAACATACGCGACATCCTCCCCCGACATGCGACCATGCAACGGAAAAGTAACCTCTCTTTGGTAATGGGCCATCGCATGCGGGAACCGATTCGCGTCAAATCCCATGTCCCGATATGCCTTGAGAAGAGGCAGCGGTTTGTAATGGACGTTGGTCGCAATACCCCTGTGAGCGAGATCCGTAATGAGGCCATCACGACAAGGAGCGTCACTAGGCCACAGACGTGCCATGGCCAGGTGGTCGACTGACTGATAGCGCTCCTCCTCGCCGCCAACAACATCCGCAACGACTCCGGAGAGTTCTTGACGGTACTGCTCCATGAGGTTATGCCGATGCTGCAAAATGGCGGCGTAGCGTCGCAACTGGGACAAGCCGAGTGCTGCCAGGACATCAGGCATGTTGGCTTTGTATCCTGGTTCTAGAATATCGTACTCCCATCCCCCGGCCTGTTGTTTGCTCAGGGCATCCTTCGTCTGCCCATGAAGAATAAGCCTTCGCACAGTGGGTTCAAGTTCATAGTCTTTTGAAGCAAGCCCTGGTCGCCAGGCAAGTGCGCCGCCTTCCGCCGTAGTTACGTTTTTGACAGCATGGAAAGAGAAAGCGGTGAAATCGGCGATGCTTGCCTGACCGTTTCCACAAATGGTAGCCCCCAGAGAATGTGCCGCATCCACCACCACAGCTGGTCGATCATCAATGCTCAAGCCCAGGCAGGGGCGACCCACCCCAAGCGCTCTCAACCCCTGGATGAGATGCTCTATGGGGTACGGCACTCCAGCCAAGTCAACAGGGATAATCGCCTTGGTGCGAGGCGTCACCGCCGCGAGAAGCCCCTCAACCTCCGGGACAAAGCTGTGAGGATCACTATCAACCATGACGATGCGTGCCCCCACATGCGCCACAACAGCCGCAGTAGCACTGAAGGTGTAGGCGGGGACAATCACCTCATCTCCGGGAGCAACCTTAAGCAAACGTAATGCCAGTTCCAGCGCCGAAGTGCATGAATTCATGGCCACCACGCCGCCCGCGCCAGACAACTCAGCAACCTCCCGCTCAAGGGCATTGGCAACAGGTCCCGTGGTAATCCAGCCGGAGCGCAACACCTCGGTGACGGCTGCAATGTCGTCAACAACCAGCGCTGGCGGGGAAAACTCAATTTTACGTACGGGGTTTTCCTTGACGGAAAACATCACAAGCCCATCCCTTACTGTGATAACGCCATGGCTGAACTATTACTGCATTACTTTACCACAGAACGACCCGGGGGTGCGTCGCGGAAGGCCAACAATCTGGTTTCTATCCACCGTCCCTACGAGTGCGCCAAAACTAACAGCAACCTTGTCCAGCCCTTACCGAGCTGACTCGGGGGTAAACTGCTTTCGCCCGGCATCGCCAAAGCCCGCCAAGAGCCCCTTACGGGCACAGGGCCGCTAGTGGTACAACCATGACGCCATCCGGGCGCCGATAGCCCGGCCCCGTACCCACGACGACGATACGAGCCCGGCATGAGCCAATCGTCTGGGTGTCGACGGCCCCCACGAACGCGGTGAGATCAGCGGCGGCCTGATCAACCTGTCCCATGCCGAGTTTGATCTCGCACGCCGCCCACCCATCGGGACCCTCGATGATCGCGTCCACCTCGCGGCCGAACGAATCCCTGGCGCGGCTCACCCGTCCGCGATGGAGGCCCGCGTACACCCGCAGATCGCGTACGGCCAGCGACTCGAAAAGCAAACCCAGAGTCTTCGGATCCCTGACCAGACGATCCGGGACTGTCTCCATGGCGGCGACCGACAATGACGGGTCTGCGAAATGCCAAGCCGGGGCTCGACGCAGCCGGGCCGAGTCGCGCAAAGCCGTCTGCCAGGCGGGAACAGGCTCAATAACCATCAGACGCTCCAGGGCATCCACATAGTTGCTCACTGTGTCGCGGCTGAGCGGACCGGCTGCTCCCCCGGCATCCTTGGCCAGCGTCGACACCGATGCCTCTGACGACACATTGCGCCCGATCGACGACAATAACCGGGACACCCGCCCCGGATCCCGGCGCATCCCAGCGACTTCGCTCACGTCGGCCTCTGCGACGAGATTCAGATAGTCGCTCACATAATCCAGAGCATCGCGCAGATCCCGTCCCAACGTCGTCGGCCACCCACCGCGTCCAATGATCTCGGCCCACTCGTCCAATCCATACGGGCTGGGATCCGCAGTCGGACAATCGCCACCGGTGAGCAACCCCCGCAAGCTGATCTCCCCGGTACTCGCCCCAGTCTCCCACAACGTCATCGGCCGCATCCGGAGTACGGAGAAGCGGCCGACCCCCGAATGGCGGGGAACCGATGGCTCGGGAGTCGACGATCCCGTCAGAATAAACTGTCCCGGTTGCTTCCGGTCGTCCACGGCCCGGCGGACCAAGTCCCACAGTTTTGGCTGCCTCTGCCACTCGTCCAACAGTCGGGGAGTTTCCCCCGCCAACACGCGACTGGGTTCGGACTGCATGTAGAACTGCACGGCGTCATCGACATCGACTCGCACCACGCTGGCTGCCGCCCGCTCGGCCGACGATGTCTTTCCACACCCTTTGGCACCCTCAATGAGTACGGCGCCAGCGCGGCGCAATGCGGACTCCAGTAGCGAGTCAACGATGCGGTTTCTGTATTCCACTGTCCTAGATTAACGCTTATTAGGCAGTTTGCGGATAATCCATTAGGCAGTTTGCGGATAATCCATTAGACAGTTTGTCAGAAAAGTGACATGGCGGACTATCCGTAACAGCCACGCTTCTATTCACCATCAGATCTGGGAACACCGGCTTACCACCCCCCTGACTACGCTAGTGTAGACGAGGACGTATACTGTCAGTATGAGCTTGGTTGATGAAACAACGATCCGACTCCCTGTCACGTTGCGCGACCAAATCCGATCAGAGGCGGCCGCCCACGGCGTCCGGCAAGCCGATCTGCTTCGCCTCGCACTACGCGAACTTGAACAGGCCGAATTCCTCCGCACAGTCGCTACCACCATCTGGGACGATGAGACGATCATGGGCGCTCAGGAGTGGCAAGACGCCAGTCTCACCGATCTAGCCGACCCATGGGAACCGACATCGTGACTATTCACGCTGGCGACACCTACTATGCCAATCTCAGCCCAACTCGCGGCACCGAGCAGCAAGGCTTCCGGCCGGTCACCGTCATCTCGGTGGCCGCCATGGGGCCACGCGCCATCGTCGTGCCCCTGACCACGAAACTCCGCCTCTGGCCAACCAGAATCCGAGTCAATCTTCACGGTATCGAGGCTGACGCGATGTGCGAGCAAGTCCGGACCATCGATCTCGTACGGCTTAGCGAAGACTTGTATGCGCGTCTCGACCCCGCCATCCTGCGTGACATCCAGCAGACTGTCGCCCGCCTGATCGGGGTGTACTAGGTCCTCAAGATTCCGCTTCAGATCTGTGGGTTCATGGTTATCCCGGCGGCCAGCAGGCGGGCTTCGCGGTTCATGGCCTCAAGATCGGTGACCTCTTTGGACGCCTCCGGCTCCGTTAGCATTTCCGGAGCTACCATCGCCAGCCAGCCCTGGTAGTCGAGGTTCTGGGGCGCGACCGGAGGAACTAGGGCCCGGACGGTTCGGTCGCGGGGGCTGGATACGTCATCCTGCTCGCCATGAGAGAACAACACCTCGTTGATCTTTTCACCGCCGCGGATGCCAGTGACCTGCACCTCGCACTCTTTCCCAGAGGTGGCGATCATCCGATTGACGATGTCCATGATGCGTACGGGACTGCCCATGTCCAGGATCATGACGTCGCCCCGCGATCCGATGGCGCCGGCCTGGACGACCAACTGGCAAGCCTCCGGAATGGTCATGAAATAGCGGGTCGCGTCTTTGCTGGTCACCGTGATCGGCAGGTCGCGGTCGATCATCTTCTTGAACAACGGGATCATGGAGCCGCGGGAACCGAAGACGTTGCCGAACCGCACCGAACAATAACGCCGCCCGGTCTGCTCGCCGAACCACGAGGTCAAACATTCCGCCAGACGCTTGGAATGGCCCAGAATGGTGGTCGGATCGGCTGCCTTGTCCGTGGAGATGTTGACGAAGACCTCGGTGCCGACCGCCCGGGCGCACTCAAGGACGTTGAGGGTCCCCAGAACGTTGGTGTCCCAGGCCTCGATGGGATAACGCTGCAGCATGGGCACGTGCTTGAGAGCCGCCGCGTGGAACACCACCTCGGGCTTCCACTGCCGGAAAACGTCCATCAACCGGTCGCGATCCCGGATATCGGCCAAGACGATCTCAGGCTGCATGAGCAATCCCGTGCCCCACAGGGCAAACTCGGTATCCTGTAGATGGGTTTCGTCATGGTCGAGCATGATCAGCGACGCCGGCCGGTACTTGCGTATCTGGACGCACAACTCCTGCCCGATCGATCCGCCGGCCCCCGTGACCAGGACACGTTTGAAGGCCAAATACTTGGCGATTGAGGCAATATCCAGATTGATCACCGGACGCTCGATCAGGTCTTCGATGGTCAGGTCTCTGACCGGTCCGACCTCCTTGCGCCCACCCAGGCTCTTTTCCAGCGTTGGCACAACCTTGATGTCGATCTCGTATTGGGCGGCGGCTTCGACTATGCGTTTCATCAGATTGGCGTCGGCGTTGGCCACCGCCACGATCAGCACCGGTGCTTGCATTCGCTTGGCCACCAGCACGAGATCCTTCAGTTTGCCAAGTACTGGCACCTTGCGAATCGACAGATGGGCCTTGGTGCCGTCATCGTCCAGGAGACCGACCGGCCAGTAGGGCGAATTTTCATCGGTCAACATTCTTTGGACCATGATCTGGCCCAGGCTGCCCGCACCGAAAATCAACGCCCGGCGAGCTGCCTTTCCATTGCCGCGATGCTGCCGTTCGCGGAATAGCCGTCGCAAGAATCTGACGGCCAGCATGACGATCAAGGCCATAGGTGCCGCCAGCAAGACCGTACTGCGGGGCAGCCCAACGTCGTTACCTACGGCGATACAGACGGCCCCTAAGAGAACCGCCTCGACGACCATGACCCAACCCAGGGCCCGTACCTCTTCGAAACTGCCAGGGACGTACCGCCCCTGATAGAGCCAGCCGACGATCCCGGCTATCAGGTGGACCACCACCACCAGCAGGATCATCGCTCCAGCCGGCCACAGATCGATCTGGCTGATCTGAAACTCGGTCCGCAGAATGACTGCGGCGATCAAGGCGGCGATCCAGGCACAAGAGTCCAAGAGCCACTGACGCCACCCGGACGCGGGCAATTCCCAGATCAAGTGGTCATAGGAACCGAGATTCTCCGACACCGACAGCACTCCTTATCAGGCTCGCCCCCTCGAGGCGCCGAGTTCTCCATCGAACGCCTGGATTTCGCTGTCGAAAAGTATACCGGTGTTTGTCAACCGCTGTACTGATGTCAGGCGAAGGTTGAGATCCAAGTTCCACCTGGCGATACCGGTGGCAATTGCCAGACTCACGGCGTACCTTCCGATCCGCCGACGGCCGTCAGCCCGAGTTCGGCCAGGACGATGCCCCACATCGCCTCGGTGTCGAGCGGGGTTGGCATCGGCCCGGTGCCGGCGGTCAGCCGGTTGGTGAGCATGACGACGCCCACGCCCGTACCCGGCACGAAGCCGATCGCGCACCCGGTGTACCCGGGGTGCCAGAGCATCCGGGTCGTACTGATAGGTGCAGCACCGAGGCGCGTACGGGGATTCGCCGCCGCCGGACCTGGCCGACGGAGCGATACCGGCAGGCTGCGCCAGCCAAGGGCCTGGCCGGCGTCCGGCCCGTCGGCGTACAGCTCCCGCGTGTCGCCCCAGAACCCGCCGGAGCCCCTGGCGAGAAAGCCGGCCAACGCCAGCAGATCGGGGACGTTGGAGAACAGCCCGGCATGCCCGGCCACGCCGCCGAAAGCGTGGAAGGCGTTGCCGTCATTGACCTCACCGACCAGCTCGCCCTCCCGCCAGGCGAAATCGGGCTTGTCGAAAAGGATCGGGTAGGGTTCCCCGGTGGCCACCATGTGCCGTTCGACGCTATCGCCCCAGCCGCTGGCCGCCACCTGGTCCGCCACCGGTCCGTACTTGGTGCGGGTCAGTCCGAACGGGCGGAACAGCAGTTCGGCCATCGCCTGATCCAGACCGGTCCCGGCCACCTGCTCGATCACCCGCCCCAGCAGCATGAAGCCGAGGTCGGAGTAGTGCCGGGCGGTCCCGGGCTCGTACCGCAGAGCCAGCCCATCGAGCGCTTCCCAGGGATCGCCGCCGGCCAGGTACAGCGGCTGCCACTCCCACAATCCGGCCCGGTGCAGCAGCAAGGAACGCAGCGTCGTA
>Ga0123354_10002380_pt1 | contig 24730 bp, 19 predicted proteins | sample TergutLab28metaG_2_FD_97872 | JGI IMG/M metagenome (GOLD analysis project Ga0123354, IMG submission 97872) | Labiotermes labralis P4 segment gut microbial communities from Petit-Saut dam, French Guiana - Lab288 P4 | ecosystem: Host-associated > Arthropoda: Insects > Digestive system > Gut ...
CTCTTAGCTAGTCAAGAAATTCCCCGCATTTTATGGAACCCGAACGTTCACGACCGCATTCACACGTCCCTGCCACCTGTCCCTATCCGGAAGCAGATCAATCCGGTCCACATCCCCACATCCTACTTCCTGAAGATTCATCTTAATATTATCCTCCCATCTACGCCTGGGTCTTCTTAGTGCCCTCTTTGTTTCAGGCTTCCCCACCAAAACCCCGTATACACCCCTCCTCTCCCCCATACATGCTACATGCCCCTCCCATCTCATCCTTTTCGGTTTGATCACCCGAACAGTATTGGGTGAGCAGTACAGATCATTAAGCTCCTCATTATGTATTTTTCTCCACTCCTCTGTTACCTCGTCCCTCTTAGGCCCAAATATTCTCCTCAGAACCCTATTCTCAAACACCTTCAATGTGAGCGACCAAGTTTCACACCCATACAAAACAACAGGCAAAATTATATTGTGACAGAGGATACAAATTAATGAAGGCAAGATTCAGGCCATCTGTTTCTGTAGTTAAAGTGGACCGACGGAGGGCAATTTTCACGGAAGAACAGACTGCCCAGTCGTGAATTACATGCAGTGTCGTGGTGTGCACCGTGACAGGACGGTTACATGAACAACACGCACACAAGCGATGGACGACATGACTTTCAGAACATCGAATACAGTCTACGCCATATTGAAAAGTGAGCGACTTAAGAGCTAACGTTAAATTAACCCTCCACATAGGCTTTATTCATTCTAATAACGTCTTATGCCGGCCCCACCTGTTGATTTTCGACAGACGCCCTTCTTTTAAAAATGTGGCACCTGTAATCAGCGGCACACCCCGATCCGTCATTTGTTTGTGTGGCTGTCCACACGTGTATGGTTTCAACATAAAATTATGGAAGGGGGAAAAAGTCGTACAGAATCATGAGAATTAAAATGTCTGTGGCGATGGCGAAGACGCAAAGCCGAAATGCAGCGGGATTTAACTTCGCGAAGTTCAAGCTGACGAGTCTTAGTACGATCGGGCGTGAGCTGCCGTTAGAGGCCTGAATTGATAGGGCTTTGTTTATACCGTGAAAAGTGGCGGTATAGTTTCTACACGATCACCCTTTGTAACGTTGTTGTTCCGACACGCTCAGTCTGGTAGGTGATCCTCTTTCGGGAAACGGATGTGGTTCACCGAGTCACATTATAATTTTAGTTATTTTCTTTTCACTTATGTTTTACTTATTCATTTTATTCTTGCTATAGTAAATGGAGTGCTATATCCAGTAAAACAACTCGATCATTTTCTAGGAAACTGACACAGTCACTTACTTCCTCACACCACACTCGTAAGCGACTGCTTTCGCACTGGCCTGGTAGCGTCCATTATCTAATCCCACCCGTTTCGCCGTTTAAATCTCTCCCCTCCTACCTATCACCATTTGTTCTGAATATACGTTGACAGATTAAACCCGAAACGTAAGGCTATGAACCGTCCGTAACTGAAGCCAGCAAACCTAATAAACAAATATGTAAAAAAATGTTCGGCTACAAGTTGTTTCTGTCCGTCCTATGAAAGCATATAGGGGGAGTGGAGGTAGAAATCCCAAACTCGGCGATGTATGGAGATGGGTGTTCAGTTTCACACTCCAGCCCCTCTAGCCCTCGGTACCCATTGAATACGAGGCTTGGTGGGCCCCAGAGCCAGTCTCGACATTTTGGGGGAAGGGGAAAGCCAACTCGGGTTCCACCGGGTTAATGCTGTATATTGTTCGATGCGTCTCAGCACTGTGTGTGTATGTGAACCCAGATGGAACTGTGACAACGGGCAGACCCTCGTACAGTGGCTTTAGGCTGCTAATGGCTGACCTTATTAGGCGCGTTGGCAGAAATGCGAAAAGCGACTATTAGCTTCGTCATGTCTGTCTGTCCGTCCGCACGGAAGAATTCGGTTCCCACTATACGGATTTTCATGTCTTTGATATTATAGGACTTTTTTTCTCGAAAATCTGTCCGAGAAAATTCAAGTTTCATTAAAACCTCGGAACACGTGGTGGCGCATTTGTTTGAGGCACTGCGCTGCAAGTCGGAGCGCAGCGGGTTCGATTCCCGATGATTTCATTTTAAATTTTCATTGACATAATCCTTCCGGCCGCACAATGGCCGTGGGGTGGACTCAGCCTCTAACAGAAATGAGTATCAGGAATATTTCCTGGGGGGTAAAAGCGGCTGGTGCCTAGGGCTGACAAACTTACCACCTTCAGGTGCCGATTGTTTGGAAATTCTGGAAACCTCAACCTCCTGGAGCCCTGAGGCCCTGTCCAGGCCTGTAATGGTTTAGCTTTTACATTCATTAAAACCTGGGAAAAATGCGGGTACTTTACACGTAAATCTGTGTACATTCATTATAATATTTCGCTGACTTCTTCATGGGACGAGAAATGTTCGAGACAAAAGTTGTAAGTAAAATCAAATCACACATTTTATGTTCAATGAGTTTTTTTTTTTCGAAAGTCGTGCCGTTTATGAGATAATGTGGAAAAATATGGTTGAGCCAGACAGGCCACAGATAACAATATGGCGCATGCACTTTGCATGCTGGTTAACTAAGGCAAAAATACACAGACACACACTCGGAATATTTAATACTCATTGCTTCTCCGTGGCAACAGTGGTTACGCGAACGCGCCTTAGTATTTTACGTTGCACGTACATTGCCTGTCTTGTTGCCTTGAACGTCGTTCTGCTTTGTGAAATGAACGAACGCGTGCTGCATTCTGAAACGGACGTTTGGCCATAGAGGAGCCGAGGAGTTTGTGTTTCAATATGGCTGCCAGCCGTGCCCCCTCAGACTGTGGGCAAACGACCTCTGCATTAGTTCGCTTCATTCACAAGTTACACGTCGATTCAGTGCGTCCCACACGGGTTATCACTGGAGTGAGTCACGCGGAGATCTGTGGAAATCTCTTGACGTCAGTTTCCAAGTCATTTCAGCTGTCAATTCGGCAATTGGGGCAGGTGAGCGTGGCTGTTATAGCGGCTACGCTACGTACGGGCTGGGTGGTCCGGGATTCGAATCTCGGTAAGGGTAAAGATTATTCACTTTTCCAAAAAAAAAAGCCCCATTAATTGCCAGTGTTTACCGGGTCTACCTGCTCCCGCGGTTAATTTGGCCGGTACTTGAAATTAACCACTCATCGAGGAGTTAGAGAATGAGTGGAGTTATACCTCTACTCCCACTGTATGCCTACATGGAATATAGTGGGAGTATGCCTTCGAATCTCGGGAGGCGAACTGGTTTCTCAACGGCATGCAGATCGAATATGGCGCCCGCCCAACGTCCTGTGCAGTGGATGTTGGGGGTCTTTACCCCAAGGGTAAAATGGTTGGCGGGCGTGTGTCTGTAGTCATTCGACATCCCCTGAACCTGGCCTTAATCAGTGCAGGTACAACTTCCCCTTCCGCGGAACACAAACCGGTAGTTTCAGAACAGTCTCTTGGTGGCCGTATCAGTGTTGAATTGCATTAACAGATATTACATTGAAACCTGCCTATAACGGAGCCATAAAGACAGTTTTTTTCCGTTGCGGGGAGGTTCCCTTTAATACAGGTATCTGACGTACGTATCATCGGGTCTGTAAAATTTTTTTTTCCGCTAAAGACACGTTTCCGTTATGTCCAGGTTTCGTTCAAGACAGGTTTAATTGCTCTTAGCCCGGTCTACTATGAAAGTAAGATGTAACGGAAGAATGATATTGCTTATTTAACACGTCACAAATACATGTAACATTTCTGGCTACTAGTGTGTTACAGTATATCCCCCTTCTGCATGAGTCCTTAGTGGTTAATCACAGATCATATTCGTTCTCAGGTCCTTACACAAAGTCGTCTGATTTATGACAACTCGTCTCTTGCTTACCTGTCGGGGCAACACACTGACCATTTTTACATTTTTTATTCCGTGCATGTTGATTGAATTAAATTCTTAGGTCATTGCGACAAAGACACCTTTGTTTTTTATGTTTTGTTGACCTGCATCCCTGTATAATCTTTTTCAAATGAAGCCAGCTAGGTGCACACTACTTCTTAGTATACTTATTACAATTTCTGTACATGTTTCGGGCAACTGTGTGCCCATCATCAGGAGAACTTACTGTATCTATGCGACACTGGCATTTTTCACTCTGTATGGGTGGCTGTCTTGTCTGCTGGTTGGGATGAGAGTCTCATCCCAACTAGCAGACCAGACAGCCAACCATAACAGAGTGAAAAATGCCAGTATCGCAATAGATACAGCCAGTTCTCTTGAAGATGGGCACATAGTTGCCCGAAACATGTAGAGAAGTTGAAATAAATATACTTAAAAGTAGTGTGCACCTAGTTGGTTTCATTAAAAAAAAAAAAAGACACCTTGATTTCCCCCCACCCCAATGTCGGAGGAGCCTCTAGTGGGCCAAGGCATCCTCATTGTCGAGACTTCACGATCACACTCAGACACACCACACTCGGTAGGACTCCTCTGGACGAGTGATCAGCTCGTCGCAGAAGACCTCTACCTTACAACACACAACACTCACAACAGACAGACATCCATGCCGCCGGTGGGATTCGAACCCACAGTCCCAGCAAGCGAGCGTCCACAGACCCACACCTTAGACCGTGCGGCCACTGGGACCGTCTGTAAAATATTGATAGTGTAATAAATAATAACATTCAATTGCAAGATGTTTGTCAGCATGCTCCTCTTTTTAAAATGAAGTTTTGTGGTGTAAACATATTTACTGTTGCTGAAACTTTACGAATATTGACAGTGACAGTTGTATGTATATAGTTGACACTCTGGCGCCTCGTGGTGATGGCTTTACAAATCAAAACGTTGCCAAGCAACGGTGGACATAGGCCCATGTCGGTTGTTCTTTGTAAAATAGGTCAAGCTTTCCAGTTGATGGGAAAGCTTTACAGTTTAGGCGAGTGATATCAGTTATATTTAACAGAAGGTACAAGTAGGGCGTTATTATTTGTGCCTGCCCCGCCTCCCCGGCCCCCCGGCCCGCGCCCCTCAGCTGTCGGGGTTAGCAGCAGCATTGATTTTACTCAGCAGAGCTATGGCGGCCGCCATTTTGTGGTTGGTGTTAATGTTTTAATTTTACTGTTCGGTGACAAGAAAGTTCAGTGAATTAATTAATAGCTAAACTGAATGGAAAAAGGTAACAGATTTTAAATACTTAGGGTACCGTATATCAGAATACAAAGGTGATTTAGAAGACAAATTACAAACATACAACAAAATAAACGGAGCTATACGGAGACATTTTGGAAAACAAATGAACAAAGAAACAAAATTAAAAATTCACAACATTACAGATAACGCAGCATTGAAATTTGGAAGTGAAGCTTGGGTACTGAAGAAAAGAGAGGGACGACATTTAGAAGCAGCACAGTTGAAATTTTTGAGACGCTTACAAAACTAGATAAAGAAAAGAATCAATGTATTAGGAAAAAAAACGGGAGCACAGAATATAGTAAAGGAAATAAAACAGTACCAGGAAAAGTGGCTACAACACGTACATAGGATGGGCACAAATAAAATCCCAAAACGAGCACTACATTATCAACCAAAAGGACGAAAGAACATAGGACGACCGAGGAAGAGATGGAAGGACCAACTTCATCTTGAGGATTAACGAACAGGAAACACGCCTAACCCTTCATGAATATGATGATGATGATGATGACTGAAAGGAAAAAATTCCCACATGATAATCACCTAAAAAATGTCTCCAAACTCTTTGAACACGAATTATATATTTTTATATTCGGGTGCCTTGTAAAATGTGGGCCGGGAAGCTCAGGTGGTACAGCGACTCGCTACGGGCTGGAAAGGTCCAGGGATCGAATCCCGGTAGGGGTGAGATTTTCAGTACCTGTCCAGACCGACCCTGGGGCCCACCCAGCCTCCTGTACAATGGGTACCGGGTCTTTCCCGGGGGTAAAGTGGTCGGGACGTGGCGTTGACCGCCCACCCCGATCCAGCGCCGAAGTTAAAGAAAGAGTAGAGCTGCTTCCCCTCTGGCCTTCGTGGCCTGTCCTAGGGTGAAGTTTTTACTTTTTAAATTTATTTTACTTTATGGTGAAATTAGTATTTTGGAGAGAGAATAAGCTGGCCTCCATGGCTAAGGGTTCAGCTTTAGCTCGCTGAAATGGGGAACGCTGCATGAGTAACATTTCCAAACAAGCTAGAACTCAGGGTGGCGATATCAGTGTCTGCTGGCAGACGTACGAAAAGCAATACACCCTGAGTCGAGAAGGCCGATCGCAGGACCATCTGGATGTATGCTGATTTATCAGCAGGAGTTCTGTGAACAAAAGATCGGGGGAAACCCCCTGAGGGACTTCCATAAGATATAAAAGTTTGTATGCATCATGTCTTCCTGTTCTGATGAGCACATAGTGTGCTTTTACAGCATGAAATAGGTTATGAAAATAGCAGTCTCTTTCTTCTGATCATTACGCCACTTACACATTTCTCTAACACGTAGGCTGTTTTGCTGCTGACGATCAGAGTTAGGCGATAATAACTAACAAAGCACAGATTATGACAGGGACGAATCTAAGCAGTACATAAGATAGGCAACCTATGTATAACGCAATATTGTGGCGCGTTCTCGTAATCATCTTTGCCATTGAAATGCAACAATGCATTCCCAAGGTACAGCAGTTGACCTGCCTGTAGGTGTAAACGATTTAAAACCGTTGTGTTTTACCATTGAAACGCAACAATGCATTCCCTAGGTACTGTTGTTGACCTGCCTGTAGCTGTCAACAATTTAAAACGGTTGGGTGTTGCCATGGGAACGCAACAGTGTGTTCGCTTTACAGTGTTGTCGAGCTAAAATATATTTCGTTGCGCCCTATACAACATAAACGTGGTAGTTTTCATGCAAAGTTCCCGATTATTTGTCCGAGTTTAACCAAATTTCAGAGTTTCTTGGCAGAATTTGGTCAAGGTACCTCATTACCAAAATTTCCGAAAATTCATTCATTGGGAGACGGGCGGACAGAGGGACGGACACAAATGAAGACGCTAGTAGGCTTTTACATTCAAGGGTCCGTGCATCGTGAAATATAAGCCAATAATTGTCCAACAAGATGCAACTATATACAGTTTATTCATATCTGTAAACCGCTCTACGTATTTCGGGTGGTATCTCCCATCATAAGGAGCTCATGTCACTATATCCACAGCATCTGGCATTGGTAAAACCGTAACTGTAACCTGTCGTGAAAGTGACTGGACGGGAACTGCAGTTTCCGTCCAGTCACGTTCACGACAAGACATGCTGTGGATACAGTGACATGAGCTCATGATGATGGATGGAGATACCACCCGAAACATGTAGAGCGATTTACAGATATAAATAAACTGTATATAGTTGCATCTTGTTGGACAAATTATTGGCTAGTAGGCTGTTTTCGCTGTTTATGGGAACGCGATATCATTTATCAGACAGTACAGACAGTACGTTGTCATTACAAAGATCGACCGGTCGGGAGAATAATTGGTTCCCATGGTGAGGATAATACGTGACTCGTAAATAAAATGTGCGGGATTGTGCAGAGATTTTAGGCTCCTTCACAAAATTGCGGGAAGCCACTAGTAGCTTCCACGGCATTAAAGTTCACGCTAACGCGCATCACACGTACAGTGGCTGTCTTGTAGCAGTTTGACTCTAACCTCAGGTGTTTTCTGTAGCCAGTAGTCTTTGGGCGCGTGCGCAAAATTGCGAAAAGCGACTATTAGCTGCATGTCTGTCCGTCTATCCGTCCTTCTGCATGGAACAACTCGTTTCCCACTGCACGGATTGTCATGAAATTTGATATTAGAGGATTTTTCGAAAATCTGTTGAGAAAATTCAAGTTTCATTAAAATCGGACAGGAATAACAGGTACTTTACATGAAGACCAATATAAATTTTTGATCATATCTTGCTCATTTCTTCCTAGAGTGAGAAGTCTTTCAGACAAAAGTTGTAGAGAAAATCAAAACACAGATTTCGTGTTCAGTGACGGTTTTTCGAAAATCGTGACGTTCATGAGAAAATATTGTAGAACGGGGCAGGCCACATATGACAATATGGCGCATGCGCATTGCGTGCAGGATACCTAAGGCTACAAGCACACACTCATAATATGTAGTACTCCTTGCTTTTCCACTACAACAATGGTTGCAAGAAAGCGCCTGATTGTTGCGTTACACGTACATTGGGCTGTGTTGTTCATACCAAAAGCATAGCTACCACGTACTTTACACGTTTAACAGCTGCTTTGTATCCGTCAAGCACCGCGCATCGCAGCCTGCTTGCAGTATAACGCTACTGTGTCCTGCACGTGATGCTTATCAGTACACACGTCACTTGGTACCGTGAGTCACACTCAGCTCGCGTATTACCAGTTGTGTTCTCCTCTAGAATAAAGATGATAAAGTACGTAAATTGTAACATTGGCAGATGTTTTGTGTGGATGTACAAATTGCGTCATTGTCGTAAGGGAAGAACGTGGTGTCAGGGCTCTTCCGTAGGTTTTCGCGCCTGAGGTCGAGGAAGCAACCGAAGGATGAAGAAAACTGCATAATATGACGCTTCATGTCTTTTGCTACTCACAGAATATTATTAGATAATGAGCTCAATGAGGTAAGACAGCCCAGACGCGAAGCACACATCTGGCGATGAGAAAGGGGTGCATTTTATTCTGATGGTCATAATGGAAGGGACCGGTTACAATAACTAAGCTTTATTGGGGGGTAATAGCGAAGTTGATTTTAAGAAAATAGTATGGGCGTTGACTGGATTCGACTGGCCTATTGTGGGTCCAGTAGTGGGCTCCAGTGAACAAGGCATTGAAGCTTCAGGTTTCACAAGATCCGGGAATGTCCTAAACACCTTTGTTACTGTCAGTTTTTCAATAATGGCGGTGTTTCATGGGCAGTAGTTTTGGAAGTGGTCGTGGCCGACTCGAGATCTTGTCTTGGCATTTTCTTGGAGAAAGTGAGGGAGAGCACTACTACCCCAGAAAGACCGTTCGATAGCACGCGTGATATTCGAACTATACGTTTTCCGAATAAAAGTTTAGACCTTTATCGCTCCACCAAACCTTTCGGTTAAAGAAGGGGAAGTAAGTCTGTGGGTCAAACTGATGTATCACACATCGTGTCCACTGGATTGCAAAAGGGTGTGTACACACCAGCAGAGTCGAGTCGGGTAGTCGAGTCTAGTCTAGTCGAGTCGAGACGGGTAGTCGAGTTTAGTCTTGTCGAGTCGAGTGGGTTAGTCTAGTCGAGTTAGGTTGTCGAGTCGAGTCGTCGAGTCTTGTCGGGTAGTCGAGTCTGGTGTAGTCTAGTCGAGTCCAATCTAGTCGAGTGGTCGAGTCTAGTCGAGTCGGGTAGTCGAGTTTAGTCGAGTCGAGTCAAATCAGACTCACAAAGACGCTTTAGAGGCTGTTTGGGTTACTCAAAATGACAGCGCGCAGGAATGAGAGCATACTGACAGAGTCGAGTCGAGTCCAGGTCCACTGGTTTTGCCGAGTCAGAAGACCCGATACCGCTTCTTCTATTTTCTTCACTCGGACGCCAGCGATCGGTCGTGGAGCTGCTGTTTTGTGTTGGGAAATTAATTTGCAAAAGTTAATTTTTTTTCGTCAAGGACCACCAGGCAGTCTACGATGCCTGTCATTGTGAACGTAGACACATTGACTACACGGACAGTGGCTACATATTCCGAATTGCAGTTTCTTCATGTTAGTGGGTGCAGCCACACGTTGTCTCTCCTCCGACCTAACCTTCCCACGTGACTGTGTGCAAAAGAATCAGGTGATAATTTTCCATCGCTCTAATTTCTCTACTTATGCACTGTTCTTTGAGTACTGAAAAGCTATTGGATTCGCGCAGACTGGCTTGCACTTGAATCGGTCGTTATGCACCCTCTTTCTCCTGAATCTAGACTCGGATTCGAATCGACTCGACTCTAATGGTGATTACGCACTAACCGAAAGATCAAAGTATCAAAAAACGGCCGAGTTTTCGAAGCTTTAACAGAACTGATAGCTGAATGGACTAAAATTTTCTTTCATCCAGTCCAATCGGACATCCGTCAATGAGCCCAAACAGCTTGTCATCACCGAATTTCATCACCTGTTTTCGTTTTAACAGGATGCATAGGTGTATGAGAGGAATGTAGGAAGCTACGTGACAACTCGAGGAATATGTGGAGGGGATATCCATTGGATTTCGTCCCTTGGCCTATTTATGATGCAAAACACGCACCCCGCGTGTGACACGTGCGTTTGTTTACATATGTAGGCCTGTGTGTGAGGATCGACGTAGAATATAGAGCATGTCTACCAGATTATACGGCGTCATATCCAAGAGCTCGTAATCAGTATTCCCCGCTGTGAGAACCTGAGCTGTGTTGTAACCAACTAAGGTGGCTATACAAAACACCTAAGGTATGAGTCAGACTGTTCCAAGAGACCACGTGACATATAACGTAACATTGCGACACATTCGCGTAACCACGGTTGCGTGGAAAACTTAACAAGTGTTATATATTCTGAGTGTGTGTATGTAGCCTTAGTCATCCAGCATGTGACGCCCATGCGCCTTATTGTCGTCTGTGGCCTGCCCCGCTCTACTTTTTTCCTTCCACATTATCTCTCGAACTGCACGATTTTAAGGAAAAAGTTATTGAACACAAAGTGTGTGTTATGATTTTCTCTACAATATTGGTCCGAAATATTTCTCTTTTTAAGAAAAAAACTGAGCGAAATATAATCATAAATGTACATATGTCTTCATATAATGTGTCAAGTGGTGCCAAGTGCCACTTGCCAGTACCACGCTGGGCCGCACAGCATGTAACAGGTGATGTATTTTGGGGTGGCGAACCACATCACACATCATGGAGTGCTGACAGTGGAATTCCCAAACAAGTCAGAAGTGCCGTTTGGCAGCACGAGCGGTGACGTAGCTAGGGGTTTTTTTTAGCTCCTGGTTCAAGTAATCACAGTGGTGAGCCCTAACAGAATGTATGAATTTTGAAATAAAAAATGCAATTTAAATTTCCTGATATTCCGCTCAGTAACTTAAAATTTGTTTGCCAAAAAATATGTGTGTGCATATTTTTTTTGCTCTTAAAATATTCATTTCGACGAACACTTTCCTGCCACTTTAACTTCACTGATCAAAGCCAACGTGCCCCCCTTCCACCTCCCGAACTCCCCTCCCTGGATGATCGGGGGGTACCGAATTTATACGCGTGTGGAAGGAAGTGGTTGTAGCCTAATTTGAGGTACCATCCCGGATTTCGACCGGAAAGAATAAGGAAAACCATAACGAAAGCTTAGTCAGTAGTGCGGGCCTCCGGGCTGAGATCTGAACCTGGTACCTCCCGAATATAAAGTACAAGTAAAGCACACTTAACCGCGACATTTGGTGACAAGTGTACGACATTAGAATTACCGCCTTATGTGATTTGACCTCGTGCAAGTTGGTATAAATTTAATTACATTTTTTGGGAATGTATCGTTTCTGTGCTCCTTCAGTGGAATCAGTGACTTCCACTGAAATGTCATTAAATATCTACCACAATGTACGGCGTCACAAGAACCCGCTGGTCCTCCCTATCCTAGTGGGCCGGGATAGCTCAGTTGATATAGCGACTCGCTACGGGCTGGACGGTCCGGAGATCGAATCTCGGTAGGGGGCGAGATTTTCCGCACCCGTCCAGACCGGCCCTGGGGCCCACCCAGCCTCCTGTACAATGGGTACGGGGTCTCTTCCCGGGAGTGAAACCGCCGGGACGTGGCGTTGACCACCCACCCAATAGAACGCCGAGGTTAAAGAAAGAGTAGAGCTGTGCCTCTATTCCAGATCTGGGCCTTCGTGGCCTGTTATACCTCTCTATCCTAACCCGAGAGGATCCAGTCCCAACTCTCCCCAGCCCTGTTGCCCTAACATCGAATTTAATGTCATTTTTTCGCCTGTGTCTAGGTCTTCCTGCAGTTTATTTCCCTTATGTTGAAACTTGCTGGGTGAGGAAGTGGGGAAAGACGCAGGAAGAGGGTGGCGCAGAGTATGAGGCTAGGACCTGTGTATGGTAATAGATGTCAGTGACAATACCAGTACCAGCCGCTAGAACACCTGCATATTTTTGTACCTTGTAACGTTAAGTGATAACTCTCTGTGCTCAGACAGTGGTCGCTAAGTTACATAGCCTCGCCAGGGGGAATACCCACATCATTCTGTCCGCATTCCTTAAATACCTTCCAATTCTGTAAGTACTGCAATTTAACAGTAAGTACCAGTGCGTGCTATGTGTTGCAGCTTATCTGAGGTGTGTCTGTCTTTGCAGACAGCGCGGAATATTGCATGATAACATCGCGTGTTGTTACGTCTTGTATTTATGCACCCTTTGCATTTGCAACATATGTGCGAGTGGCAGTCGGCATCCTTACTTGTACTGTTGTCTGTGTGGCACTGTGTAACAGCAAAACGAGGAAGGGTGGTTGTGGACCCTCAGTCTGTATGTACGTAGTGACCACGTTACGGACTGGGCGACCGGGGGAAACGAGGTTCGATTCGTGGCCGTAACAGAGATCTACCTCTTCTTACCGGCAGGTCCATGCAGCCATGAATCCTAAGGGAATTGTAGACTCAGGCAGGTGAAGCTGTCGGAATACATGCCATTTAGTTCATTGGATTGAAATTCATGTTAGGATTTTAGGTGGGCTGGGGAAGACTCGCTACGGGCTGGACGGTCTGGGGATCGAATCCTGGTGGAGGCGATATTTTCCGCACCCGTCCAAACCGGCCTTGGGGTCCACCCGTTTTCCTGTACAATGGATAAGGCGGCCTGGGCGAGATATTCACCCCCCCCCCCATCTAGCGCCGAGATTAAAGAAAGAGTGGAGCTGTACCTCTACGCCCCTCGGTGCCTTCATGGCCTGTTGTAGGATGAACGTTACCTTTACTTTACCTTTTTTTTTACCATTTTTTAGGATTTTAGTCACGACACGTTCTTCGCTGCAAGTCGAAGTTTTGTAAGTTAAGCAATTCTACGGAAGTAACGAGGGACGGTTTGCCGTGGATACGACACGTTTCATTATTTTATCTGACAACTATAGTTTGTCACTAAGCGCTTTTTTCTCCGCGCGTGTGGGTGGGTTAGTTACCACGATAAACGAGCAAATAGGGAACGGCAAACGATAGATGACTGGAACTTCGGTGGAATAACAATACATGGCAGGGCAAAACCTATCTTATTTGTCACTTCGTACACCAGAAATCTCACATGGACAAGCCTGGCAACGAACCTGGGCCTCCACGGTAAGAAACCGGCGGTGGAAAGATTATATAGGCTCCAATTAAAAAAACCCAATTCGCTGAGCTTCCGACAAGCAAACGCCTATTCGACCTTCGACCGCATGGCACCGCCCGGCCGGACCGCGCATGCATCAAGTAGAGAGCAGCTGTTGCATTATCGCCATTCCGTTGGCTTAGTGTGTGTCTCTCCGGGTGCAAGTGGTGACACGTGAGTCTTCTAAACGTGCACACAGGTAGGCCTTTACGTACAGGAGCTCTGCATCTAACAGTTCTAATAGAACATACAGAAGTTCAGTTCCTGCATCACAGCGACCAACCAGTGAATTGTATTTACGGAGTGAATTGCTGCTTTTGTTGAGTCACACACAACAATACGTACAAAAAAGCTGCGTGGGAAACAGTGGGGTACCAAAAGGGAGGGGGCTGCAGGGGGCTTAAATCGAAATTTAAAAATCACATATTTTTGTAAACAGTATGATATTAAAAAGGTTTTGCGTGATTTACTCCCTACAGCCGAATGCAGCCATGGAAATCGGCTGATTATGAGTACGATAGAATTTTGAAAAATATAATTTAAAACCTTATGATCCCTTAGATGAAATTAAAAAAAAAGATTTGACCCTGTGGTTTAAATTAGGTGAGTGAACCATGGAACATGAGGTTATATTTGTGTGTATATAAATACAGTTGCAAACAGTGTTATGTTACAGGAATACTTAGGGCATGATTTTCATAATAGAATTTTTAAAATCAAATGTAAATTACATGTGGCTTCAGGGTCAGCCCCCCCTCCTCTCCCAGTGAAAGGTTCTGGGTGCACACCTAGTGGGAAAAATGCCTTTGTTATTTATATCAAACACTGTGTTGTAAAGGGTTGGAGTTTCTGTGTATATGAAGGAGAGATCGTCTTAAAATTGTAAATACTTGTATAAGGGTACATTTTAGTGGAGAGTCAGTTACCTGTTGCCATTTGTTCACCCAGCAGAATTTCCTGCCAACAAAATTAACGTAGTACATTGACACACGGATGTCATTATGAAACACGCAAGCCCTACCGGACACAGGTATTGCAACAACTGTACAAAAGAAACGCAAATGATGCTCCACGTGGCGCTCACGTGGAACTGGCTGACCTTCGTAAATGCACCATAGCATTAAGGTCAAAGTAACTGTAAGCCTTTAAGGCACAGTTCCTTAGCCTGCTGGCCACAGTTGGGTGTAATGCACCCACTAGGAATCTGCAAAACATCATAGACAAATATGTTGCCTCTGTTATACCGCTGTGCTTGGAAACGAATCGATTTCAGAAATGTTTGTGTATGCAAGATAATTTGTGAAATGTTACAGAGCGCATTATGTGATCGAAGTATTGATTTTGTGGTCCTGACATAGGAACTTTTTACATTTATGCGTAATATAATATAATATAATATAATATAATATTACACATTGTATCATTAATAGAATATTATACACGTCTATAAACGTATGTACGTATATTGTAATCGCATTGGAAGCCGCTGAAACCACTGCGCTCTGTGGTCTGACCACTGGCCTGTTAAAGCATGAGGGTGACTATGTGTGCACATGCTTCAGCATTAAAAACTCTGCGTTTCGCTCACACAGTATAGTTGTGTGTTTCGTAAAATTCTGCCAACAAACAGGGAATATTTCCGTAAAAATAATTAACCGGTTGGTCTTGGCAATGCAGAATTGTGTGTGGCAGCCACTGAGCATTTTGTGCATTATTTAAATGAACTTCAGGCTCTAAGGAGTTAAAGAAGTTGTTTAAAGTAATTTCAAGTTGAGAACTGTGCTCTTCTGTGCTATTACGCGGCGAGGGTCAACCCTTGAAGATGGGACCGATAGGTTGTCCCGAAACGTCGGTAAGAAATTACCGCTACTCGCTGTGTTATAACTTATAAGAGCGCAGTTCTCATCCATTTCGCTGCAGAAACCTGAAGTCATGCATAATTTAAAGCTGTCCAGTGCTGGTACAGAATTTCTGGATATTTGTGTAATAATTTGAAGTGTCCGTCCTTCCGTCCGCCCTTCTTTTCAAATCCTGTTGCGTCATTATTTATACTGATAACTTCGTACGAGACGGTGGTTTGCTCACGACTGCAGTTCTTTTGTTTTTCCAAACGGAGAACTTGGTGGCGTGGGTAGCATTGCTTTGTACTCAAAGGTGGCCCAGGTTGGTGTCTAGGCTCAGATACCTGATATTCTGGTTAAGACGCTTTGTGGATTTGCCTTGTCCCTCACAGTAGGTCATGACGGCTTCCCTTTTTCATTAATTATCTCGCAGTCTTCCGACATTCGATGCCATATAGTTTGTGCCACTGACAAGGTCGTCACCTAGCCATTCACGAACAAGACACGCAATATATGTATAACGTAACGTGAGGAGCGTTCGTGCAACAGTTGTTGCAGTGGAAAAGAAATAAGTATTACGTATTCGGAGTGTGTGTGTGTGTGTGTGTGTGTGTTTGTAGACTTAGTTACCCAGTACACAAAGCGCATGCACCGTATCATGTATCTGTGGCTTGTCCGGTTGTACCATGTTTTTCCACATTATCTCATAAACGGCACGATTTTAGGGAAAACGTTATTGAACGTAAAATGTGTTTTGATTTTCTTTACAACTTTTGTGTGGAATATTTCTCATTCTAAGTTGTTCCATGCGGACCGACAAACGGACAGACAAACAAGGGGAAACTGATAGTAGCTTTTCGCAATTTTGCGAACGCGCCTAAAAAAGAAGTTTCAGGTTATGTGGGCTGTGACGCAATGTCGATGCTTTTTCGTTCTGTCTTTCATACTTCTCAATCTTGGAACGGGTCGTAGATCAGCCTTCTTGTAGCGGTGTACGGTTCAAGGTCTGACTTTCTCACAGCGCTATTGCTGCAGATCCAAGCCTTCGAGAATGTGCCCAAATCATCAGCAATAGCGCTGTAAGAACGTCAAATCGCGCATACACGAATTGATCAAAACAGAAACGCAAAGTAAAGGTAAAGTTCACCATGTAACAGGCCATGAAGGCCCAGAGGGGGAGTAGAGGAAGTTATACTCTTTCTTTAACCTCGGCGCTAGATGGGGTGGGTGGTCAACGCCACGCCTCGGCCGCTTTGCCCCCGGGAAACACACGGTTCCCATTGTATAGGAGGCTGGGTGGGCCCCAGGGCCGGTCTGGACGGATGCGGAAAATCTCGCCCCCACCGGGTTTCGATCCCTCGACCGTCCAGCCCGTAGCGAGTCGCTATGCCGGCTGAGCTATCACGGCCCTTTATCAAAACAGAGCGATGAAAGACGTAAGTAGAAATTTTGGGTTTATCGAAACAGAGCGATTTGTAAAACAAAATTTCAACTTACGTCTTGCACTGACGCCATGATTCACGGTCTGTCTAACCATTCCACGGAACAGAGCCTAAGGAATTGCCTGCACTAACGCCAGGATTCACGGAGTGTCTAACCATTCCACGGAACAGAGTCCAAGGAATTACCTGTATATTACGGAACCCTCAGGTTCGTTTCTGTCTTCACGCAGACAGTTTTTGACACTGGATTCTATCCTAAATCACAGTCCACTTCCTGCCGTCTTGTTTCTTCAGGAACCGTGTTAATTTATCTTATAAAACTATTATATTAAAAAATTTTTGCATATGACTTTATTGTTCTTACGCCAGTGAGTACAGAAGTTCTGCTTTCTGGAGCGTGATGCTGTTTATTCCGATAGGTACTGACGCTTATGATGAATCTGCCGGCCGCAGTTTCAGACCACAATATTAAGAGAACAAACTAAACGTGACTTTCGAAGATGGAGGCATAAAGTTTCTCCGAAACGTTAGTACGTACCAGACTCAACGGTATCACAGTCCAGAAGACCGTAATCTTGATAATTCCGTATTATTAGAGAGGACTTTTGGCACTTGCTCTTTTAAAAGTGAATTGCGTGTTTTTATAATTCTCAAGACATACTTTTCTTTCCTTCAGTGGCCTTGTGGCCGCCATTGCTCTGCACACCTACATGAACCAGAGTAGGTTGTCGCGTAATTGATGGACGGTGTGCCTGAGGGAACCAGAGCTTGGTCTTGGCAAGGATACAGTACTGAATGTGGCAGGGGGCCCGGTTGTGGTTATACTGTTGCGGACTGTTGAATGAAGCAGGGGGTTCAGTCTTAGCCTATTATCTCAGACTATTGATTACGGTAGGGGGTTCAGTCTTAGCCCTCTATTGCAGACTGTAAAATGCGGCAGGGACCTAGTAATAGCCTACTGTTGCAGTATATTGTTGTTGCAGGGGGTTCAGTCTTAGCCTTCTATCGCAGACAAGAGGTTCTCAAGCAGTGCCTGGAATTCTTAAAGCATTGCTCAGAAGGATATTATTGGGCCACAGCAGTTGCCTGCAAATTTGGAACTGAGACAGAGGACGGAGCAAATTGCAAAGTGAGGAGCTCCACTCTTTGTATCTTTAACCACATATTATGAGCATGGTCCAGGAAGGGCAGGGGTCACAAATTCACTAGTCTCCCCTTCAGGCCCCCTTTCACACGGGCGACAAAGTCGCCTGCGATTGGTCTGCCAGCGACAGAGAATACATGGCAAGCGATGGGGCTCTCACACGGTCCACTGTCAGCGTTAAGTCTGCGGACGACAGAATACTGTCGCCGTTCCACCCTTGGGGGCTCGGAAGACAATGAAGACTGACGGTAGAAGAACCACACAGACGTATGTGAGTTTTCAGAGGGGCGACGGTCTCCATAGCAACTCGAGGCATGTACATGTGAACTGTCACAAAGAATTTGTAAATTGAGCTGTATTTAGCCTAAATTGTAATCCGAATAATTAACAAAAGTTACTAATTAAAATTATGGGGGAAAGGAGAGGTGTATACAGGGTTTTGGTGCGGAAACCTGAGGGAAAGAGACCACCTGGAATACCCAGACGTAGATGGGAGGATAATATTAAGATGAATCTTCAGGAAGTGGGATGTGGGGGCATGGACTGGATCGAGCTGGCTCAGGATAAGGACTGGTGGCGGGCACTTGTGAACATGGTAATGTTCCTTCGGGTTTCATGAAATGCGGGGTATTTCTTGAATGGCTGAGGACCGGTTAGCTTCTCAAGAAGGACTCCATTCAATGGAGTAAGTAAGTAATGGACTAATTAAAATACTGTGGTTACCTGAGTGTTAATGCTGATCTTTCCCTTGGTGATAAAGATTTCCTCATATTCTTTTTTACTTTTTGTATTCATATACTCAGTTTTCTCTTACGGTTCTTCAAGAGTCTAAAATAACCTTTAAAAACTAGGCATTGTTTCTTCTCAGATCTTCAAAAATAGTCCAAAATAACCCGCTGTTTCGCCTGTCGCGTATTACAGGTTGCGTCCCCATTTTTCTCCCCCTTTCCATTTTCTTTTTCAGTCCTCTTCGGGCCCACACAGCAATAATCACATCAAGTTCCAGCATTGTACCGAGCGTTCATTTTCAGAGCTGAAAAGGAGATTATATCTGACGCCAAGACAATAGACTTCTCGTAGTCGTCGGGGCATGTGAGGTCGCCTGCCTGTCTCGGTGCAATTCGCCGTCAACTAAGTCTCCCTTGTGAAAGACGACTGACAATTAGTTGAAGGAATATTTGTACTGCATAAAATAGATCTGGTGAAATGGCTTGAATCGGGTTTGGCGGTTTCACGATATTATCCAGTGGCAGACCAACTTTACACAGGGTGATTCAGGAGGAAAGGTCAATATTTTGGTAGGTGATAGTATTGAGAATTGTCAGTAAAAAATGTTAGTATGAACATGCGTCTAATTCTGAATGACTACCGGGATGGAGCTGTTTGAATCTACAAATAGGAAAGCGTTGTGATGTGTAATAAAGAAAGGGGAATTACATACTGTGTATTTTACTTTCATTTTCTAGTTTAAACGATAAATGCCTTACACAGAAACGAAAAAATTACAGTTCACAATTAATGTTCGCAAATCCCACCGCCAGCCCCAACGCACTTTGCAACTCGTGCGCGAAGATCGCATGTTGTTGGTCTGAGTTGATCTTCATGTTTCCTTATGTGGACAGCAACATCCAAATTGCGGGCGAGCAATTCGTCTGGTGTATCCTGTTTCCTACTGTAAGTTTCGCTCTTCTTCCAACCCCACAAACACAAATCTAACGGAGTTAGTTCTGGAGAATCAAAGGGTTCTCTCTCAGTAATCATTCAGACTTAGAATCAGTTTCATACGAACAATGACCGGTAATGTCATCTTCCAATATACTGACCTTTCTCGTGACTCATCCTGTATAGTAATACATTTTCTGGTTTTGTCGATGGCTTAAATAGCTGGCTGACTGCTCCACGGAATTTGTTGACGTGCATGTAGCAGGCAGTGAAGCTACATGGTTTTTCAGACGTAGGGCGTGCTAGAGGTGGAGCAGAGAGGTCGGTCTTCGTGTTGGAAAATGTATTTTAAGTGCTGATAAGGGGAGTGCATGATTGCATAGTCATCGATTCTTTTTAAGCTTTATGAGAATGAAGTACTCCTGCCTTTTGAAAAAATGACCACGCAGAACGACCCCGCATACAGAAATAAAACAGGAACTCGACATTAAAGGTTTGTTCATACACTACCCTTAAAACCGTGGATAGTCTAGGCGTTACTTTCGTTACTTGAAGTGCGAAGGTTATGGGTTTGAGCCTTGTCGGCTCTCTTCCATTTATTTACCCTTTTAACTTACACGTTTTTATTTATTAGTGTTTATTCCTATGTTTTTATTTTCATTTGCATTATTTCAATGCGAAATGTTAGTACAAATGTATTTGTACAAATAGTTAAGAATAATGTTCTAATTTATTTACTATTTTTTATACCATGACGCAACAGCCTCCAGTGGGCCATGGCTTCCTCATTCACGAGGTTTCTAAATCACACACGACGACGCACCACAGTCGGTAGGACTCCTCTGGACGAGTGATCAGCTCGTCGCAGAGACCTCTACCTGACAACACACAACACTCACAACAGACAGACATCCATGTCCCCGGTGCGATTCGAACCCGCAATCGCACCAGGCGAGCGGCAGCACACGCACGCCTTTGACCGCGCGGCCACTGGGATCAGCAATTAATTTACTGTTACTGACTGTAAAATACGTACTTACGTAAATTACATTTCTTTAAACATAGATTTCATCACGCAAATTTGCTACAACACCTCATTCGCTGTTCTCTGCACGGTAAAAGGTAAAGGTAAAGTGTTCCCGTTACAAGCCCGGTATGGCCCAGAAGGTGGGTAGAGGTATAGCTCTACTCTTCCATGACCGCGGCACTAGAAGGGGGTTAGTGGTCAGCAGCACGTCCCGGCCGCACTTTACCCTAGGGAAAGACCCGGTGTCCAATTTACAGGAGGCTGGGTGGAAAATCTCGTACACACCGGGATTCGATCGCTGACCTTCCAGCCCATAGTCAGTCGCTATACCGACTGAGGTTCTGTGCACGGTACGCTCCAAAACCGACAAGGGATAGATCACTTTTCCTGAATGTCAGTTATGTACGTTTCCCGCTTTCTACCATGCTTATTTTCACTGTCGTATTTCTGGCTTGATAGAACGTACGCCGTCCTGGTTGGCCTTATGTTTCACCTGTCTTGATGACAAGCGCCGTCCTCTTTAGGGCACATTCTTATAAACAATAGACGATGAACCAATGGAATAAAATAGTGTAAAATTAGATTACCAAACTAATAAACACAGCGCTTTGTAACCTCCAACTTACCGTCTAGCAGAGAGAGAACCAGAGCAATAAACAATGTCATTATATTTATGTAAATGTGTGTTTTATAGTCAGTAACAATAAACAAGCTCGTCCCAGTGGCCGCGCCATCAAAGGCGTCGGTTTGCGGCCGCTGGCCTGCTGAGATTGTGGGTTGGAATCCCACCGGCGGCATGTCTGTCTGTCGTGAGTGTTGTGTGTTGTCAGGTAGAGGTCTATGCGACGAGCTGATCACTCGTCCAGAGGAGTCCTGTCGATTGTGGTGCGTCGTTGTGTGTGATCTAGAAAACGCAAGGATGAGGAGGTCATGGCCCACTGGGGGCTGTTGCGCCAAAATAAATAAAAACAGTATAAAAAAAAACTCACACACACACACACACACACACACGCGCGCGCGCGCGCGCGATTCTTAACATAATTCATAACAATACGTCTGTGAGTCCAATTGGCATTGAAATAAAGCGGAAGATGTTAAATGGAAGAGTAATAGAAACTAAAACATAAAAATCTTTAAGTTAAAAAAGAAGTAGAGAGAAGGTGTAGTTTACCACCGAAGCTGAAACCAATCTTCGGGTTAGAAGTCTCATGCCTTAACCCCTAAGACGACGGGGAGTTGTCATGGCACACCTGTTATCGGCGGTGACGTGATTACTACATCCATGTGTTTGTGCAGTTGGTATACATATGTTGCGCTTGAGGTGTAGCAGACTTCAGGATAACCTATGAATCGAACGGAACAAAAAATTCTCGGTAACTTAAACAAAACTTCATGTCTTTCTTGTGTAGCACAGGTATAGGTAACTTTCTTCTGATGCTGTACGGCTTAACTGTTGCCCAATTTCGTGGAGGAACAGAACAGATGTTGTACAGTAGGTTAAAAATTGATGTATATCTTTCGTTTATGCAGTTGTCTGATATGTAACTTTATTTTTATATGTACAGTACAATAAAATGTGTGTATTTTACAGTTTTCGGTTTACAAGCGTACATATACAAACTCGTAGGAACGTAACGAATGATCAGTAATGCATAGTTTATATGATATATGATATGATATGACGTACTTGTTAACAGCACTTGGGTTGACACCCGGTGGCAGTAGTACAGTACACATTTGCACACAAACAATAAACAGAACAACACAATACAACAGAATACTGAGGGTGTTTGAGAATAGGGTGCTGAGGAGAATATTTGGGAATGAAAGGGACGAGGTAAAAGGGGAGTGGATAAAACTACATAATGAGGAGCTTAATGATCTGTACTGCTCACCAAATATTGTTCGGGTGATCAATTCGAGAAAAATTAGATGCACGTAGCACGTATGGGGGAGAGGAGAGGCGTGTACAGGTTTTCTTTTGTGGGGAGACCTGAAGGAAAGAGACCACGTGGGGAACCCAGACGTAGATAGGAGGATAATATTAAAATGGATCTTCAGGAAGTGGTAAGTGTGGGTACGAATTGGATCGATTTGGCTCAGGATAGGGACAGGTGGCGGACACTTGTGAATGCGGTAATGAACCTTCGGGTTCTATAAAATGCGGAGAATTTATTGACTAGCTGAGAACTGGTTAGCTTCTCAACAAGGACTCTGCTCCATGGAGTAAGTAAGTAACTGACCTTGAGTATTCGGTGAATTCAACGAAGGCATATTATCCTGTTGGAACATACCTTGTGTCAGTTGAACTCAGACGTGGGGTCCTTGAATTACGGGGTGTGTGTGATCTGGGATAGTGACTGTGCACGTGGTAGTTCCGTTCGGTTCAGTGACCTCGGCGAGAGTCTGCAGATGGGCGTCTTCAGAAATGGGTAGAGAGACACGCCTAATCGCGAGCAGACAGGAAACGGAAGTAAAACTGACAGTACGGATAATAAATAGCTCGCAAGGTGTTTCGAAACGGAAACTGCAATTACGTCAATTTGCGTAGTTCTACGCGTGTTGACATCTTTCTTTAGCCGTGAGAAGCTTCATACGTCTTAAGTTGCCGTTTGACATTTCAGACTTACACAGGGGTGAAAATTAATCGTTTAAATTAGAGTGGTATCTATATGTACCAATCTTTCCGGCCGCGTCTGGAGTCGACTCAGCCTCTAACAGAAATGAGTACCAGGAATATTTCCTGGGAGGTAAAGGCGGCCGGTGCGTAGGACTGACAACCGTACTACCTTCATGTGTCGATTGTATTGAAGTCAGGGAGCCTCAACCTCCTGGAACCCTCAGGGCCTGTCCAGGCCTGTACAGGGATTGCTTTACGTTTTATCTATATGTACCACGCCCTTTAACAGTAAAATACCTGCTTATCGTCTGAAGCTTTTTGCACTATTCTCACTAGAAATGGTCATGATTTCCCGAAGTTTTATTTTAAAACTTTATTTAGATCACTGGCATAGCTGGAGAGGGGGGGGGGGGGCGAGGGGTGCAGCAAAGTCGAAAGAACAGAGAATTGGTTGACAAAGTGAATATTTTAAATGAAATTGTGATTTTATGCGCTCAACATAAAGAAGTCCAGTAAATAACTGTGATGTCACTAAAGTTCGTGATTTCCGTTGTGGGTGGCCGTTATCTTTACTGACCCAGGGCGTCGTGAAAAAGCCTGACCACGCCACTGGTTTAGATTAACTTGAGACTTGAAAGGGCTGGAAGTCTAACAAATTCGTTCCAGTAACTACATATCCTTGATAACTGCAATATACGCCCGACTAATTGCATGCGCTATTTCACTAGCTTCCGCCGCCATCTCGCAAGTCGCACCATTTTGTTTTCCCCACAGTGAATGACGTAATTTGCGTACGCTTATTTCAATAATGGTCAAAGGCCAGATTCTCCTGAAACGTCGACTGATTACCTACATTACACAATGTCATAGCCTGGAAGACTGCAGTGTGAGATGACCTTTATTCTTATTATTTAACGCATTTTGGTAATTTCGGTGATGTTTGCGGTGGAGGAAATGTTGTCTTCCGACGTTTTCTGATACCCGGATTTTCGAAACGCAGGTCGGCCAGTGTTGTTATTTACGACAACTTAAATTAATGATATTAGCGGATATTATGTAACGCACGCCCCTGTTGCTGAAGTTCGGAACTTTTTTTTTTTCGGTCGTGGATCTTTCGACTCGTGTGACGTCATGGCCTCAGCGGTTACAGAATGGCAGTCGATGCGTTTAGTTACAAAATTAATTTCAGATACGATGGTTGCGCTCCTTGGTAATTGTTCACATTTAGTAACAAACGCATTTTGAATGTTAAAGCAGAAGAAATTTAACCTGTTATTTTTGTATAGTAGTTGTCTGCCCCGCACCTCACCCTTCCTCTCTGCCACACTTTGCTTAAGTTGCTACGTAGATGTTCATTTAGGAGTGGCGGGTTCAAATTACGTGGGCGAAGCAAATGAAAGATGAATTCTTTTTTGGTGACGTCATCTGTGTAGAATCTTCGGTGAAACAGTATCTGTAAATGACGTAATTCGAGGCGGATTCTGAGAATGGGTTTCCGTATTCGTGAAACCGTTGCACACGCTTTTCTGTCGTTTTTCTACATCCGAGTATTCCTTGTTTAGATTCATACAACAACGCCTTTTTGTTTTCTTTCTTCTTATAC
>Ga0123354_10002381_pt1 | contig 24728 bp, 16 predicted proteins | sample TergutLab28metaG_2_FD_97872 | JGI IMG/M metagenome (GOLD analysis project Ga0123354, IMG submission 97872) | Labiotermes labralis P4 segment gut microbial communities from Petit-Saut dam, French Guiana - Lab288 P4 | ecosystem: Host-associated > Arthropoda: Insects > Digestive system > Gut ...
AAGGTTTTTCCCAATTTGAAACAGAATTTCACGCAAACACGTTGCTCTTCAAGATCCTTCATTCTTCAACTTGCAAAAAATCGCCGAGGGCACTAAACACACGTTCACTCAAGGCCGCGTAACCCATGACTAATTGAAAGTGGCGTGATGTGGCTAGTGTCAAAATAAAGATTAAAATCCCAGCTACACAGCACCACCGTCGCAATCGTACTGCGCCGGCTCACTGGCGCGCTATTTCAAATGTTCGGTATCTTTTTGGACTGACCTTGTACTCCCCTCGCCGGCCCAGCGGAGCTAAAAAAAAGCGAATTGTATGCGGTATACAGAATATGGGTTAACGGAAACGAATCATTATTTTTCAAATACTGTGGCGATCTTCTGTAATGACTAAGGTGATCAAGCGAAGGCGAATGATGGGGAATATACAGGGTGTTTCAGGAGGAATAGTAAGTATTTTAGGAGTTGGTAGTATGGGCAATTCCGAGTAAATAAGTTCATATAAACTTGTGTCCAATTTTCAATGGGTGCGGAGATACAGCTGTTTGAATGTTACGCATAAAAAGCCTTGCAAAATGTATGAAGGAAAGACAAATGACGTATTGTTTGCATTTATTGGTTATGTAATGCTCTCAATAAATTTCATCAGTTCAAAGTAAGTGTTCAAAAATCCCACCATACACTTCAAAACACTTTTCAGCCCTCTTGGCAATAGTACGTGTAGCTCTCCTGAGTTCGTCTTGGCGTTCTTTCTCTATGAGGGCAGCACTATTCATAATGCGAGCGATCAATTCGGCTCTTGTGTTTACTTTTTCTTTGTAGACTTCGCTTTTCATCCATCCCCACAGACAAAAATCTAATCTGTACGTGCCAACTTCAAACAGCTGTATCTTCACACCCATTGAAAATTGGACACATGTTTGTATGAACTTATTTACTCGGAATAGTCCATACTACCACCTTCTAAAATATTTACTGTTACTCCTGAAACACCCTGCTGCACCGTAGAAACGGCTGGACCACCTCGTTGTGTCAAATCTTGTTGATAGCAGTGGCGCGTTCAGGGTTGCTGGAGTAGCAATTCTTGACGTGTCATCTTTGTCGGGTTTTTGAGTTTGGTACGTGAAAAGGCCAGTGAGAAAATTGGCTGCAAAATTTTTCGACTTTTTTTCTTATTTTGAGCGTATGCCTCAACGCTTATTTATAATTACAGAAAGAAAGTATTGTCTTTTCTATATACGAGGTAAAACTGTATAATTTACTGTACTAGTTTTCTCATTTTCCAGTTCCCATGGAAAATTTGTAGCTTCGAAAACAAAAACTGGCGGAGTTGGTATCGATGAACCACCATAGGGCGGAGTTTCAAGCGAAAATCTTGTCATGCAAGCCCACAGAAAATTAAATTTTCAGCTGTAATTGTAAGATGCCAGAATTTGTTAAATACGGAAAGTGTGAACCTTGAAATAAGGAGATAGCTCTTGAAGCATTTAGAAACGGCGATATTGATTTAAATGCAGCATTACTTCCCTATCCTCTTCGAAAATATTCCTGAAGAGACACTTAGTTGGGAAAAATTATTTTGCTGTGGAAAACATTCGAGTTGTTGCCGAAGGGGAATTGGTTAACCGTATTGCAATTGGAATAATGTGTGTTTTGTATAACCATCACTTATTTAAGGGTAACTTCGTGACTGTCATATATAGTTAATGTTGTCTTCGATTGACCCGTTAAGTATGATTGACAATAATAAAAGACTGTATTGCGCATACAAGGACAACCAATATTAATTTAAATACCTTACTCTCTTCGCTATTACTCAACCAAATTTCTCAAATCTAATTCATCAATAACTGTTAGAAAAAAAGTATTTTATTGAGCCATGTAATTTGTCAATTCATAACAATAACGCCCCTTGAATGGACCACACTGTTTACACCGATGGGCCATAACAAAATACATACATTTCAACATGCAGTAATGTTTATTTTGTGAAGTATTCTCTGCTGACATAACTGCTCTCTGAGTTGAATGCAAAAAAAAATATCCCATCTGTGCCCGGCGTTTGAAGTCTTCACATGCGGTTTTGTATATCAACGTAGGAGGTGAGTAGCAGCCAGCACCGCTGACACATCAGACTGTTGCTGTATTGGTTCCTCTCTTTCGCACTTGAAAGTGGTCAAATCTGCGATGTTCCATTTCTCCATGTCATTTTTCGGGTTTTTTTTCTTCTGATTTTTATGGCATTTTCAGATACGTTATGCACATAGATTCTTGTTAAGTTTATGTTCTACAGTTATTTCAATCAAATAGAAGAGTTCGCTTACTCTCTCCCTACTGAAACCTGCTGCCTTGGATTTTATTTGACAGGTGGCTGTCTCAGACTTAGTTGGGAGTGTCACCACGTGAACCCATAGTAGTAATCTAAATATCTCTTTAGGTAGTTTTGAAGAAGATATGCACGTGGCGCTGCTGTTAAACTAGCATCGCCGACTTGAACAACTTCAAGAGCTCTGCCCATATTTTAAGGCCCCCATCGTCCATATTTAACAACTTTCGGCATCTTAAGTAGAAGCTGGAAATTAATTCCTCAGTAAGCTTGCGTGACTACAATAATTTCACTCGAAACTCCGTACTGGTTGCACATAATTGTAGAATAACATGTACACAGAATCATGAAAATTTAAATAACAGTCTGAAGAGTTTGTACAATACTGGCAATCTGTAAAAAATGCATGGTAATGGTAAATGGCCCATTCGCGGAATCACTCGCCTATAGCAACTCCGCCATTTTTTGTTCTCGATGCCCTGAAGTTGGATGAAATCTAAAAACGAAGAAACCCTGTACAGTATATTACAATGTACAGTAGAGGACACACCCGTACCTAGTATATAAAACAGTTTCGTACTTTCGCATACGAAGCATTAGTTCCAAACACTCGACCACAAATTTCCGCTTCTCTGTCGCTGCATTGACTCCGAACACTTCGCTAAACAGCAGTCTGTCTTACTAAGTGCATGGTGTAGTATGTACGTGTTCAAATTGAAATAAACTGTTCTCCTATAACCGTTTTGAACAGCGCAGATTCTGACTTCGCTACCGATCCCGCCGGGAAACTCGTTCACGCTTTAACATTTTCAGCACTTCTCATTCTGCCCTCGGCTGTCTCCTTCTCTTTGCCCCGCCGCCATTGTCGCCTCGTTGACCCCGCGAATGTAATGAGTTATTCGCTGCGCTAAAACCAGTAACGTAGGCCATACCTTGTTCGCTTCAGTGTTTGCTGTAGTTGCAACAACGGCGTTTTAAAAACGGTCGTGATACAAACATGTAGACTTACAGCATTTCGCGGACACCGTGAAACTGCGGCCGTGACATGAAGAACGGGAACAGGAGGAGAAGGATCAAGAAGAAGAAAAATCAGAATAAAAAGGAGGAGAAGGAGAAGAAGAAGATGATGATGGTGGTGATGATGACGATGACGACGACGACGATACGGGCTTCAAAGTTTATGTCAGAGCCTTCTCACCGAACCAACAGGTGACAGTCACACAACCACTACGTTCGGCAAGACTGTGGTCTGTATTTTTGGCTTGAAAGTGTTAAATTATAGAACTTGACGTGCATTTTCAATTCGGATGTATGTTGTGTAGGGTAATTTGTCTTTTACTTTGTAACCCGAGTAGAATCGTTGGTTCACGTTTGCTGTTTAACTGTCCATGCTAAGCCAGAAAAATTCAAGCCAACATGAGACAGAATTAACATTTAAACCCATCTTTTAAAGGTTAACCAAAACTGAAATCGCGGTCGTTATATTCAAGTTGATCAGTTCATCAGAAGCTAACGGTAAGTGGGGCTGTATCCGGCACAGTAAGATACTACCATCTGCTGCAGGTGTGAGCGCGTCGTGCTACACACACATGCGTAATGTGATGTGATGTGCTCCTCCCTTATCAGCGCGATCTCGTGACACACCACAGCTCATTCACCTCTTTGTGAATATATCTGAATTAAGGAATCTATTAAAGATCATTTTCTAAACAAATAAATTAGAGATTACCACTTTCTCAGCTTCTCCGATCGTCTGACTTTTCTTATCAGTACACTAACCACCGATTCCATTTCAGTACTTCTACATTCCAGGTCATGGAAACCACTGAACTGCAGAGTCGTTATGATTGCCATCATTGTTATGAATTCTCATAAATACGTAATCCAATAGCCGTGGTCTGGTGTTGAGAATGTTTTCACGAATACCTTCTGATCTGTGGACAGTTTTATGTGCGTGTTTGATTTATGTCTGTAGTACTTTAAAAATGCATGGAAGGACTGTATACGCACCATGTTTCATGTTCGAAGGGCGTAATTTTTGCTGTGGGCATCTTCTTAAGCTAGGTCGGGTTTTGTTCGTATTTTATCTTTTCACATTCTCATCACCCACCTTGGTGGTGTCATCATCCATTAAACTATTGTGTGTGAGGTCAGTCCGCCATATTGAAAGGCGGTTTTGTCTTGTTTTGAAAATATTATGAAGTTCTTCTGATGTTCCTATATTAAGAGATTTCCTTTTGTTTGTTACAGTCCCTGGAGAGTACTCGGAGGATGATAGCACTATGCGAGGAGGTAAGTTTTGTTGTACTTCGCATTTGTGATCTTTCTAATTGTAAGAAAACTTCTTACAGCGCACAACTGTGATGGATTGAAATCAGATAAGTGTATACATGTTAGTAGCATTTATTACCATCCACGGAATACGAGTATAAGGATAAAATAATGTAACTTTGACAATGAGAAAAAATTATTACTTTGTTAAGATATTGAGAGACATGTACACTGTACCTAGATACGCATAATTAATTTTGCAGAGCTGCAGAGATGGAATTAATGGCTGTATAATCACATCGCAGCTTTTCTCACTGGTGGTGTTTTGTAATTGGGTAGACCGTATTACTGATAGTGTTACAACTGCTACTACTGTACTATACTATTACTCTTACTATACTATCCTGTACTATACTACACTATATTACAAAGTTGTCCCATTACGGGCCTGCACAGGCTCTTAGGACTACAGGAGGTTGAGGCTGTCAGAATTTCTAAACAGTCAGCACATAAAGGTGGTAAGTAGATATTTCTGATACTCGTTTCTGTCAGAGGCTGAGTCGACACCTGGGCCTTTGCGCGGCCGGAAGGATCAAGTTAATAAAAAATCCCAGTGACCACATCGGGAATCGAAGTCGCGATCTTCCGGCTTGTAGCTCAGTGCCTCAACCTACTGCGGCACCTCCAACCCATTATTATACTGTCCTATAAAATAAATACAATACAATACTATACTATACTGCACTATACTATACTGTACTATACTCTACTGTACTGTACTATACTATACTATACTACACTGTACTATACTATACTATAATATACTGTACTAATACTATTCTACACTACTACTGCACCTTCTGTTACTAACTCTATTACTAATGCTGCTGCTGCTGCTGCTGCTGCCACTATAAAGGGGATAAGGAGGGCAATCTACTCACAGATTACGCTTATTATGAATAGGCGAGAGAATCAGTTGCGTTGACGTTTGAAGGTATGTTGATTAATAGTGTTCGGCAGACTGAAATACAACGTTCAATTAAATTCCGCAGCCAAACCAACACAATATAAAAAAAGAGTATTATATTAGCATAGGCGCTCTGAGATATGGTTTCCAAGTTACGGTTTCTTGACGATTAAGGAATCTGTTCGAAGTGTCCAGCTTGAGTTTCCATGCAGGCATTGCAGGAGACAGACTTTTTGAACCGTGTTTTCTTCCACAACGTCTGACTGGGGTTGTTTACCATGACGGCCTACGAAACGTCCTTCCAGAGCTGTATGAAGATGTAGATCTGCAGACGAGGATTTACTTATGGTTCATTTTCTTCTTACATTTCAGGAATTCTTGAGAAACGCGTTTCCAGATGGGATGAGGGACCAACATCATGCCTTGCCCATTCCCCTGATTTAAATCCCTTATATTGTTATCTCAGGGGACATCTCAAGTCTACTGCTTATGCTAAAGAAGTCATTGACATCCAGGTATTGCAACAACGAAGCAGACCGGATTTGAGATGACTGGTACGACACCATGAATTTTTCAGCGAGTCAGGCGATCTCTGTTAAGGCATGCAAGATTCTGCATTGATGCTCGAGTTGGACAATGAACATTTTATTTATTCGTCAGGAGCTCGTAACTCGGAAACAATGCTTCAGAAGCACTATATTCATAAAGCATTTTTTTGTATTGTGTGTAGATTTGCCTTCTGTAGGTTGGGCCGTTCTACGTTCACCCTGTACGTGCACCTGAGCTATTAATACCTGTACCTAGTCCCTTTGAATCTGATATTACTGATGCAGAGTTAAAGGGATATTGATCGAATCCCAGCAAGATTTTTCCTAGCAGAGATGAAACATTATTTTCTCTGGTCCTCATGCTTACGGTTTGAAAAAAAGTTTCCTCGTTAGTGGAAGGAGTCTGTAGGCCTACCTATTGATGAGGGCGATGAAAGTGCTTGTATTAATAATTATCGATACTTCACTTGTATCAGCGACGTACTAACTTCTGTAAAACACTCTCTCAAGGTTAACTCCATACGTAGACAAAATTATTAGAGATTATTTGTGTGAATTTCGACGCACTGGATCATTACCGATCAGGTACCTTGGATACCATGGATTAGTATTCAGTGACATGTCACAGGTGCTTGCTGCCTCCATGGTCAGGGCAGTCGAAGAATGTCAACCAACACGGCGTCGTATTATAGCAGAATGTAATCTTCGTCGGCACTGCCGCTCTGAGAACGTTAAATCTTGCAGAGGAAGAGATGTTCGTTTCCAAGAGCGTTCGGAAATTTCGAACGCGTACTACACCACTAGTTGCTCAAAACACGCGCGAATGAAAATTAAATCATGTACTACAAACTACAAACCCATTAATCGAAAGTAAACGAATAATAACTTACCTTCAAGTGTGTGTGTGTGTGTGTTTGTGCAGATACTTTACTGGATGAGTTATAACTCATGTGTGGGCTACTTCATAAGTTGATAAAAATTTTCTGCACTTAGAGGGTAAAACATACGTGGGATGATTTGCGTTGTGAACTGACATGCACATACACAAAACGTAATTGTGTTTGCGAGTTTTGGGACTTTCGAAACGGTATAACTGAGGGATGTGGTCATCTGGGATATAAGGCTGTGTGCCTGGAACGTGTGGCTTTCATCTTCAAGGGTTCATGGATCTTGAGCCCTTGAAGATGAAAGCGACACCTTTCTTCGAAACATCGGAAACCACGTACCCAGGGACGCAGCGTCACATCCCAGAAGACCAGAAGACTGGAAGTCTCTAACTTGTGTTTGGTAGTCTTGTTGTGTTTTACATACGGCATGGGAAATGTCGTGAAGAGGGGAATCGATATAGTCAGATTAACGTATTTCTGTATCGCCCATCTGTAAAGTGTTAGAGAAATCCATTCACTGAGAAAATAAAGGAAGCTAATTGTGAAGTGTGTCTGTTGCGCCGTTACCGGAGAGTGAGACAGGAAGAGTTCGTACCTTCGATCATTTAATTCTGTCCTGCGCAGTTCCCGCCTCTCTTTCGCCCCTGTTGCTTGACGTCATTGTCTTGCACTCTACTGCGTATTTTATTTTACTTCATGTCCTGAAAGTATTGTTTTCTTCTGACCTGGCCACTCGTCCGTGGAATCTTTACTTACTGTAAGAAATCGGAATTGTGGAAACCCCAAAGGGTGTGCTTAGTTAGGTGTGCGTTCGTAGCGTACGGTCCGCTAGTCAGTAGTATCAATGTCACAGAGGCAGAAACTCACGGAAATTTCCCTGTGCACTTACAGCAGTAATGATCGCGACGTGAAGACAAATGGGGGACTGAAAGATAGCTCCGCGTACTCTGAAGGTTACGCGTGAGAGTAAACTGTTGCGAGTCCTATCGAGAGTAGGCCTATCTAGCGACAAAATTTAGTTGTGAGAGTAAATCTTGGCGAGCTGGCTGTCTGAGATTGCTCTGAGGGCAGCGGACTTGCGAGAACTGTCAGTACTAAATTTTCTTTTACACGTTCGAGTGAATTTATGCTTGTTTTGATAGCAAGAACAAAGTGGTGACAGAACTAGCTGTTTTGTGAACACGCTGAAGTGAGCTGAGGAAATTCAGTACCATTAAGGGAGTGAACAGACAAGGCACACTTTCGCGAAGCAAAACCCTCAGCTGCCGTCTAATGGCTTTAGTTATTAATAAGAGAAGAAACAGGAAAAGCATATTTTGGGATAAATTGTAGTTAATGTATTGAATACACGTTGTTGAAATGTACGTAGGTCACATGGATGAATAAATTATATAAACATTTAACTGTATTAATCATACATTATTCACATTCCGTCAAAGATAGCTGTAATTTATTTATTAGTTGTAGTTCATTACATTAGGCTATTAGTAACTACACTCTGCAGCGTGGAATAATTGGATGACAGTGCGTTTGAAAGGATGTTGAAAATTCAGGTGGGCTTAATATTCTGGAATTTGCCAGGATGGAACTAGGAAAAGCACGAAGCACCTAAAAATAGTGGGTATCCTTTGCGAGATTCGAACCAGAAACCTTCAAAATACAAGTCAGAATTGTTACGGATGTGGCAGATTTGCTTGGTAAGACAGTTTGCAGGTTCACATTCATAATTTATGCAATTTACAAACTGCTAGTCTGCTTCACGCAAACAAGGTGGAGTAGACTATTTGCAGCAATATACAGTGAACTTATTTTCGAAGGTTGTGAATTTTTCGCCGCACTTTAGATCATGTACTTAAAACGCTTCACTTATAGAAAGCTACCACTTTTGTTTTTCGCGATCTTTGTTAAGTGTGTCCGCACGTTGTTCGCAACCTCAGTCGTGTGACATTACATCGTAATAACGTTGTCGTTTCATCTTTTGCCGACACTTCCCGGATCGCCATTTGTGCAGATCCTCGCAAGCTGCAGAACCCGCCTGTTCCAGGTTCGATCCCGGGAACTAGCTCCCTTGAGATATAAAGGGTTTTATTTAAAAATGTTTTAGAAGTCTTTCATAAATATTTGCCGAAGCAAGTCAGTCTTTAGCAAATTAAAATGGCAAGTCATTTTTTAACGAGCAAGTGTTTGCCGGTGCAGGAAGATAGTGGCATTGAAAGGCAAAGTGACCATACTTGCCGCCAGCCGTCAAATCGAAGTGAAACAGCCAAAGGTATAGGAATTGAAGGGCAGGTGGAAGAAGCTGGCGTAAGCGCTGGGCAGATACAGGAAACAAGTGGGGAGAGGAAGAAGTTAGTACTATCGGTGAACATGCATGTAAAGAGCAATAATAGTAACAGTGACTTTCTGAGTATGATTTGGAAGGCGATGCAAGAGGAGAAGTTAGAAAGGAAACGGATCAGGCAGAAAGATGAAAGGGGAGTATAAGGAAAGGAAGGATAACATGGAACAGGTATAAGGGAAGATATAGACAGGATAAACGACAGGTTAGTGAGAAATCTGCAACGTGAGACACCAAAGCTATCCATCGCAATGATATCCCTTGAAAACTCAGTAGGATATTGTATATTTTAAATATTTAGACTGAAATTATGAATGAGAGGTTGGACCAACAAATGTCGGAAGCCAAAAACAATCAGGTGGGTATTATAACTGAACTGACTTACAGTAAAAGGGATTTTGAAAGCAGCGTGGGAGAGATTCACAGAACTTGTAGAAATTAGAAAGGAGATGCCTATTGAAAGCATCATTTCGCTGAATAACAAGGTAGATGCGGAAGGCAGAGATAGCACTTCTAAGTTTGAAGGTTTGAGTTCTGACTCTTGAGGAACAAGTGACTGCCGCGGGCTGTGTTGTTGTCCGGCATTAAGTTGGAAACGATAAAAGACTTTGAAGATGGCATAGAAGTAGGACATCCTCGTACGAGGTTAGGAATGAGTGGCTCCCAACATTCTGATGACCACCTGGAGAGTGAATATGAGAACGGTTATGAAAGGGCTAATGTTGTAGCTGTATTGTGTAGTATACCTGATACTGGAACAGATGTAGATGATAATGGAAACGCTAGACAGGAAGTTTGTACTGTTACGGGAATATTCTAAGCTATTTGAGTTTGCCAAAATTAGTGACCGAGAGGTGCAAAATGTAGTTCAGTTTCCTTTGGATTTGGGCTCTTTTATTTCCTTGTGAAAAATGTGCCAGAATCGATCAAACTTCCATTAGCTAAGAAGGCCGTGATTGGTGGTTATACAAGCCAGTGGTTAGACGCATTGTATAAGGATTTGACTGCACCTGAGCAATTCAGACACGATTGTCGAGCTGTTATGGGGACCACAGACGCAGGCTAGGCTTCATTGTTCATTGTACTAAAATAAGAATGATAAGGCGAAAGGTGGCTCCGTGTCCGCATACTCTTTACGATACTCAAGCATTACCGCAAATTTGTCACCTAGATCGTCCAAAGTAGACATCGTAGAAACCGTCACAGGCCACTTTTCTACATACACTCAGCGTACGCTTTTGTAAGCGAACGTAAAACAATTCGAGAGGCATTAAATTTCTTCAATTAGCTGGATTCCATGGAGGCTTATTAAGGCCGTCTGTCAAACCCGTGTCAACAGAGACAAAAAGAGGAGCCAGGTGATACATAAGACTGGCCAGTTCAAACTGAAATTATGAGTGACAGCCAACTTACCGAAACGTCCGAAGCATAAGATATCAGAATAGTACTAGTTTCAGTGAGAACCAACAGCGCAATTACGACCAGATAGAAGAGAAAGGAGCGCTTTCCAAAACAGAGATAGGCAACAACCAGGTAACCCAAGGGTTCTGCGTATGAGCAGTGACGCAAGAAGCCTAGATCCGAACCCTGAATTTTTCGCGCCGAGCAACAGCGCAGATCGCAGTAATCAGGACAGTAGCTTACTTACCCAGGAAAACTAGGCCAGAACGAACAAGTGGGGACGGTCCCAAGTTGTCACGCAGATCCAAGAAAGTATTTTACATATTTTGAAGTGTCTGAAGATAATCCCGATTGGGGGAACGTTTTCAAGAGTGCTGTGATTTAGACCAATTGAAAATATAGTCTGCTACATTAATGAAAGCAAAGTGCAGAAATGTTCACATGTATAATTACAAACTGGTAATCAGCAGGTGACCGAAGTCGTTGATTCGGGGTCCGAGGTCTGCGTGTTGTTAGAAGAACTTTACGAAAAAGTAAATGATTGTGGCGTGGAGATGTTTTTGTCCCTATGACGAGGGCTATTTTAATCTCGGCCTGGGGCGGCCGAACTAAGCAAATTCGGAAACGAGAGTTTTAGTTCCTTCTAGATTGTGCAATGACGTGGTCGAACGGGTGTTCATTATTGCGCGTGACGTGCTGGCAGAACTTATATTAGTACAAAGTTGAGATGAACTTGAAGGATCGATGCATGTGTACGAGGGTTGGAGACAATGTCAGACGACACGAATTCTTGTATGAAGAAATGGATGGAGAGGAGACACGAAAAGGTCGGTGTTACACATGACAAACAAACCTGTTGACCTACCTATAGCTGCAGTGGATCATGTAAGGTTCGCTTTACCTACCGACTTCACAATCACAGGTTTAAGGACTAGTAAAACAGAAGAAGAGTTAGACCGAGGAAATAAAGTTGAAGTGGAAGGAGAGTCGCGCTTAAGCGGTGAGCGTATCGCTGCTATTGCAGAAAGAGTATATGCAGTAAGTTTTAGATGAGAAGGGAAGAGGGGGGGGGGAGTACTCTACCTTGTTGAATATACATAGGAGAATATCCAAGTTGTGAGGAGAGGGGTTGTAGCGAGGACTTCTAGAATTGCGAAGACGCTAGGAAAACCCCCCCCTTAATCAAAACTGGCAGACACTAGGTCTGTTCGAGAATTTCATCTATTCTTGACAGTCAAAGAACCAAGTTGTTTGACTGCTGAAAGAAAAGTAGACTGTTTGATATGCTCATCAAGTATACGGAACTTTTGACATCTAAGCCAGGCATATGTAATATTATTGAATATCAGCGTAAAGTTACGCCTGGAGAGCCGTTGGTTGAACACATTCGCCCTATACCGTTTTCCGTGAGAGGCGGAGTGCTTGCACAAATCAGACAGATCTTAGAAGACAATATTATTTAAGTGTCATACTCCAGCCGTCTTAATCCCCTTACTTTTGCCATGAGAAAAAGTAAAATCGCACGCACCTGTTTAGATGCGCGGCGTGTAAACAAGTGGCCTTTGACTGATAGATCAAGCGCTCCTCCGATAAATGAATCCTAGCAGAAGTTCCAAGGATCGAGGTTCATCACTACTACAGACCTGTCATCGGCATTCTTGCAAATAGGTTCGAAAGAGGAATCCAGGAAGTACACAGAGTTTCTCTTCGAGTGCCAGGTTTATCAGTTTATGCGAACGCCACACGGTTTTCGCAACTCTTTAGTCGTCTTCATGAGGTTTCTGCAAAATATTCTTGGTCCTGACACATGCGACTGTACTCTTGCGTATGTGTACGATACAGTTGTGCACCCTCCGACTTTAGAACTCCATTTGGAACATTTAGACATAGTACTGCGAAGGCTAAGAAGTGCCAGCGTTACAGTCAGTGCAGAAAAATGTCATTCTTGCAGGAAAGACTTTACGTTTCTCGGGCTCGTGATTCGTGAAGGGGGGATAGCAGCCGTTTTGAGCTATCCATTGGCCGAGAATAGAAGGCAATTAAGACAATTCTTAGACGTCACTAATCACCGTCACAAGTGAAGAAAAGAATTCGAAGGAAGTGACCTTCGGAACTGCTGAAGGCTTTTGAAGTTCTGAGGGCATAGTTCTCCGATACCATTCAATTGACTCATCTCGACGAATCACTAGCTGATGTTATTAATACCGATGCCAGCGGAAAGGCGGTGGCAGCGGTCCTGATGCAGATAAACCGAGGCAGCTGGACTTGTATTGTCTTGACAGACTTACGCATGCTGAACCTCATACAGCGGCTATATTCGGTTGCAGATTAAGAGCTCTTGGCTATTGTTTTTGCCTTGGAAAATTCCGGAATTTACGTGTATGGGCACGAGAGAAGCTTGAACACGGACCATAAAGTCTTGTTATTCATTAATTAACGTGCAGTAACTTCTAACTGGATTTCGAAGTGAATACTGCAGCTGAAGGACGATAGCGGCACGAGCGATTTTATCGCACACACTTTGAGCCGAAATCCAGCGGGTCTAAATGAAAGGGAATTAGAAGGACTCACGCAGCCACGCGTTTTCATGGTATCAGTCATAAATCTCGGAAATGATCATTCGGTCGGTTAGAAGGTAAGGGACTTCTGTGCTTAAGGAGCCAAAAATGTAAGAATTTCTACATTAATGCAAGCTGTTAAGCAGCAGAACTCGTCGAATGGTAGATATTTAGTTCGACGTGAAATCTACGCTAAAGACAAGAACGTTACATACTGGAGACCACTGTTGCCAACGGAGCTGGAGGATCATGTTATACTCTATGTACATACATTGTTGGTCCATTTGAAAACATGAAAGAGTATCAATATTAATAAAAATCCAACTAGATGCAACTGTATGCAGTCTGATTTATTTTACTGCAAAATCACTCCACATGTTTCGGGTGTCTACCGCATCCATCATCAGGAGTTCTAAAAACTTTAACCACAGCCTTCGGTACAGGTCATACTATGAAATACAAGGATTAAATATCGGTACACCTGCTTCCCTCCAACATCCCGACCTGGCCACGTTGGAGGGAAGTAGCTGTACCGATATTTAATCCTTGTATTTCACGGTATGACCTGTACCGAAGGCTGCGGTTACGGTTTTTAGTACTCCTGATGATGGGTGCGGTGGACACCCGAAACATGTAGAGTGATTTTGCAGTAAAATAAATCAGACTGCATGCTGTTGTATCTAGTTTGATTTTTATTAATATTGAATTATGATGCACGGAACCATGAGCTTTAAATTAAAAGAAAAGAGTATGTTCCACACCTTGCGTACTTTTCATCTGAAGAACCTAAGTCGCAAAGTAAGGAGACTAATATCGCGCTACAGTGTATGCCGGATGGTTAAGCATCAGAACCTAAGTCGCAAAATAAGAAGACTAATATCGCGCTAGAGTGTATAGCGGATGGTTAAGCATCAGAACCTAAGTCGCAAAATAAGAAGACTAATATCGCGCTGCAGTGTATACCGGATGGTTAAGCATCCCACTCGTAGGTTTGAAACGGAATGCAGGAGTCACATACCTAAAGCCGTAGGAGAAATTTGCGCAGTAGACGTGTGTGGACCATTGCCTAGCGGGCGCGGAGGCATCCATTATATTTTTGTTTGCTGGGACGTGCTCACGAAGATTTTTAAGCTGAATGTGTTGCGGGCAGCTACTACCAAGACGTGCTTGCAGAAAACCACAACGCAATATGTAGCAAATGTAACTCGCCTGACGTGTATTTTGAGCGACAGTGCGACACAGTTCACAAGTCCAGTGTGGAAGAAACGATTAACAGACGTGGGTATTGAAGTGAAATTCTCTCCTACGAGAAAGCCGCAAGCAATTCCTGTTGAGCGGTGTAGGAAATAAATCTGAAAATTTTGTAAGATCTGTTATTTTAACAGCCATCGGAAGTAGCCAGAATTGTTACTTAAAAGAGAGGAATGGCTAAATGGTACTGTGGCGGGTTCGACTGGTTTCTCTCCGTTAGAATTGACGTTCGAGTCGCCGCGAGATCTGTTTAAGAAATTTTTGAAGAAAGGTGCAGATCAGGTATCAACAGATGAAAGCTTGTCCGACAAGGTGTTACAGGCCTATATAAGAATGAAGTCGAAGGCTAGCAGAAGACTTGAGGGTCAAAAAAGGGGTCTATACAAGTGGGAACCACAGATAGGTGATTTGGTTCTCTGCCGGTGCCACCCGGTGTCTGAAGCATTGAAAGGAGTGAACGGTAAATTTTCGAGACCATGTGAAAACCCCTGGCGCATAACTAAGCGAATACCACCTTATTCTTTTGAAGTTTCCGGCGTGGATGGGAAGTTGCGTGGTGTCTTTCACAAGCAAGCACTGAAACCTTATCTGGAAACATGAACTGAATTACGTGCATGCCGCACTTGGGTGGTTATGCATGGCGTGGTAGATACGGAGGTAGGAAAATGATGACCGGACGTTGGGGTTTTAAGGATAGAATGGATAGATGCATGGAGGGGGGGGGGGGACACTGTTGAAGAGAAAGCACACAAGCATCCTCGTTCGTTTAGCTGAGGGCCATGGAGAGCTCATGAAAGCTGATCGTGGGGTGTATGATTCGAATCCAGTCATTGTCATGTCATTATTCCTATGTCACCATTGTGGGGTTCTTTTACAGGAGTTCGGGATGATATGCATATGTGCATGTGTATATTATTGTGCGTACTGTGGTATTTATGCAGTTTGTGTGAGTATGTTTTGTGCGATATGCATGTGTAAGGTGATACATAATTGCCATTGTGATTAGTTTTCTTGGGAGGGTAGGATAAAGGGAAGATAGTGCTAAATTTGAAAAGTTAGTATGCTTGTGAAATTCATGCGTGTAACAGAAATGAGGTGTCACGTAGAAGTGTAGTGAAGTGAGACGAGTAGTTTCAACACGAGACACTTGCTTTGTGCGCCATTAATACTAGCATCAGCACCATTATGCGGCGCAACATGTTCTAAGAGACGAATTGCTTGCTGCTCACTGTCCATTTGCTGAGATGGACGCTGTAGAAGGGAAGCTATAGACATGGAACCTTCCAGTTCATTTTTGAATGTTACTGTTGTAACCCACGGATAATTGTGTAAGGTGGAAGTAGCAACTGATGTTCAAATTGTAATTTTCTTTGTTCTGTGTTTGTCTAGTTACTTTAATTATAAATTGACGTGTGTGAGTCTGTGTTGTCGAGCTGTCCTTAGCCCGACGCTGCATGAGAGATATTTCAGAAAAATTGCTTCCGCGACGTTTTCGTTAAATATCTCAGGGGGAATTTGAGCCCAGATCGGTTATTCACCCTGTGTCATTCAGCTCCTAAATACATTTTTTTCTTTTTCATGAGTAATTTGATGTCATTCAACAAATAAAAAATTCGTTTCAAAACAGACCCCGACTTCCCAATTTTCGGTTTCTGGTATGTCTAATAGTGCTACAGATTTACAGTGGTTAAGGGCACTTCCACGAACAAAATTCAGTTTCTATAACGGTCCATTACGTCATTCATTATCAAACTCTTTGGACAGTGTTTACTGATGTAAAATACATTGGAAACTAAGAAAGGAAGTCGTTCCCTCTAATTCTTTTATTTTTTAATGTTACTGCAGCGCCTTTGTTTTTGCCAGTTATAGCCGGAGCCCCGTATCAAACAAACCCAACCATTTTTTTTCCCAAACGCAGGTCGAATTTTATAAGGGTCACGAGTTGACAAAATATTTGATCAGCACCTGTTCCTTCTTTCCTGTGGAGCAGGTCTAAAAGCCCCTTCACGAATTGGAAGTTCTCATTAACGCCTCGTAAGAAACAGCAAGCTGTGCAATATCTTCAACATATGTGCCTTGGTCAGTTGCAATTGAAAACGTCACAAACGCTCTACACGTTTCTCTAAATTGACACGCTGTATATCCTGCCGTTTCATTCACCGTATTTGCAGAGACCGATATTTTAAAAATAAGCTGTTGTTTCTCGAGAGAGTATTTTTTATGCCTTCCTTATGTACTCATCCACTTGCTCTCCATCCGTCAGTAGTTTTATTTTCTTAGCGATTATGTGTGATATAATAAGATTTAAACTGCTGCTTCGTTTGTTTTGTCGTAAGAGAAGATATATTCTGCTACCGCTGCAATTCACATTTCATTTCCTTTAATGCATCTTCTCTTAGCTTTCTTTCGAGAACACCAAATTTTTGTAAAGTTTTGTAACAGCGGCATAAATTTTATTCTTTTGGGACTGACGCCACTGGACTAGAAATGAGACAGTTTTATTGCACACCATACTGAAACAGTACATGTATGTCTTCCCATTTTTTAATACACGTCCCTCGTCTTCTAATTTTGTTTTCTTCACTTTAAACACAGATATGGTAACAGCGAAATATGTATTATATATCGTACAACATACCAAGGTAGTGCAAGGTCCACGAATTTACACAGATCAAAAACAATATTTCAATCACAACAGCTGTTTAAAGTGGTACCGAGCGGATTGAAATTCTTTTTGCCGCATTTTCCATCGATCTCTTTCACACGAGCGACTCAGTCGACGGCGACTTATCGCCGTAACGTCGGACATACTATCCTTATCATCTCTGAAAACGAACGCTGAGTACAGTGCTAGACATTATTGCTGTGTGGGTCCTAGGAGAACTGAAAAAGAAAAGGGGGGAAGAAAAGTGTGGGTTCACTCTGTAGTATGTGACAGACAAAACGAAATGTTATTTCGGACTATTTTTGAAGATCCGAGGAGAGGCGAAGTGAAGTTTTTTTTAAAAATTATTTTAGAATTTATGGACTATTTTGAAGAACTTTACGAGACTATTGAGTAGTCTGTACAAAAAAGACATGAGGAAATCTATACCACCCAGAGAGAGAGAGAGAGAGAGAGAGAGAGATTGCCATTAACACTCAGGTAATCACAGTATTTTAATTACCCACTCTCATGAATTATTCAGATTACAATTTAGGCTAAATACAACTTAATTTACAAATTATTTGTGGCAGTTCACGTGTATGTACTAGCTCCTGTACTCATCAATAATTAAATCCATAACATTGTATTTCGCTGTGTGAATGGCCCACATGTGCAAGTTTATTGGGATGAAAAGGGGTAATGTTGCTCCTGTCGCTATAGTTCAATTGGAGATTGTGTGTGAAAAAGTTGTGGTGGTGGTGGTTGAGCGGTTTGTGAATAACCTAGGTTTGTACGGTGCTGTAGATTTGTAGTAGGAGGAAGATAAGGATTTACAGCAGGTTATGGGGAAAAAGAAGCTGTTGTGTTTTGAAATCACTGATATAATATCCCATTTAGGTTGTAGTTTTCTGTCAGGCGGAATGTCTTTTAGGTTCTTCACAAATGATAGCATGGAGAGTTTGTCTTCGTCATCTGAAATCTGCTTGTGAACTACAAACCGCTTGTCAGTGCTTGATGCTGAATTGCGCTCAGTTGGACACGTCAGACATGTCCTTTTTCTTTTGCTTTCTTGTCTTTCTTCTCCTTCCTCCCGACTCTTCGGTGTTGTTAGAATGAGGCACGATATCAACCGAGTCATCAAGATTTGAAGTAATGCTGTTCTGTAAATTCGGCCGCAAAAACAAGCCATCAAAGTAGGCATATATGCTCTGTTCAGCCAGCACCGGAAACTAACTACTTTCTTTGTCGTTTCTCTGACAAAGCAGTCCCTTAATTTTTAAGATTTCTTTCTGCAAAAACCTACAATTAAGAGATATAAAATATTAGTTACTGTTGTGTGTTTGTGGCACAGATTATACACCTATAAGTTCTTCATATTTTACAGGTACTTTGGCTTGTACTTTCAATTTATCCGATCTGTATTTTGCGTATATAATAGGAATTCAAACCCTCAGTATAATTATTCAAGAAGTTTGCAAGACGATCTGGGAATAACTGCAGCCGAGCTTCGTGCCTGTACCATCACAAGAAGATTGGCTACAAATTTCCCCAAAAATTCGAGCAGTGTGCCAACTTTCCAAATTGCATTGGTCGTGTAGGTGGCAAAGACTTCGGATAGTGAAACCCGTAGTGAGTCGCTTTATTATACTAATAAACGTTTTTTCTCAGTTGTTCTGCTAGCTGTGTGTGATGCCAACTACCATTTCACATTCGTTGCTATTGTAGCATACGGGAAGGATTTTGGCACCCGTATTTTCCAGAACAGTGTGTTAAGAAATAAGATACCCGGTAATGAATGTAACATTCCTGACCATCGCTCTGTAACTGGGGAGAGTGATATCCTTCCACATCTGATGTTTATTGGACCGTGCATCATTGTGATAGTTGAAGAATAAAAAACCAACTAGATGTCACTTGCTATTTTTATTTTACTTCTTAGAGACTCAACATGTTTCGGGCATATTAATGCCAGAAACATGTTGAGTCTCTAAGAAGTAAAATAAAAATAGCAAGTGACATCTAGTTGGTTTTTTATTCTTCAACTGTCCTTCCACATGTTTTCGTAGGCGATGAAGCTTTTGTTCTCTCGACACATATTATGAGACCATATTATGGCAAAAAAAATTGTCTATAGAAAAAAGTATATTACTTTAGACGGGGAGGCAAGGAGATTTATCGAAGGCACTTTTGGAATTTCAAGTAATAAATGCAAACTTTTCCACAGATCCTTAAATGTGTCTGTCGACAGTGCTCAAAACATAGGTAAAGCTCACGTCATATTGCATAATTTTGTGGGCAAAAGGGATGGTTTTCGTTTGGAAGATAAATTCATTTGTAAGGGGTTACACAAGACATTGTTCAGTCAGAAGAATCTAGTACCGGCATAACACCTGAAAATACGATGCAAATTTGTGTGTCATGTACCGTGGCAGTATGACCGTGTTGAGACCAGTATCAGTGCTGGTGCGAAACATCGAAATGAAACGTAATATGAAAATTATAAAGTAACATGTATAATTACAAACGTAAATAATGATGAATATAGACCTACTGTTCATTGAATTGATGGTGAATATGAAAAAAATATTTACGATTATTTAAAAAATTCTTTTAATTCTTTTAAAATTTCGTGAGAACAGTAATTTCATTTTCTACAGGTTTGTTTTTCTGGAAGTAAAGGAAATTAACTGTTATTAATCTTATGTCTGAAGAAGACTAATTCATTTTTCTGCAATATAAATGTATTACTGTTGCTGATAAATTAATTTTGATATAGCATTTACCAGTCCAGTTCTTTTGCCCACTTCGATAGTATTGCACCGCTCGTACGTTTCTTTACATGCCTCCAGCCAGCCACCCTGTTCTTTGGCCTTGGAGTTTGGAGTATCCTTCACAATAAATATTCCACAGAACGTGAAATATGCTAATGAATTGAGTAAATTGTGGCGTGTCGAGTATTTCTCATCGTGTCGCCATGGATACATTGCGTGGTTCTGTTGTCACCCGTAAGTCTCACTATCTTCGAGCGACAAGACAGAAAAGGCGACATCTAATATGTCGAAGGGAGGCTACGCAGACAGTCGACCGTGTGAACCCCCTCTTTGCTTACTATGTATTCTGTGTCGCTGGCGATTCTGTCGCCCATTTGAAGAGGGGCCTAACTTAGTAAACAGCTGTTCGAGAAATATTTACTTTGCGTCTACTTAGACGTTCACGTTGTTAAGTAACATTTAAATAAAATCAGAAGTCAATAAATATGCCGACAGTCGAATGAAGTGTTGAGGTGTGTGGTGGGCTGCAGTGGGTAATTAAACTGAGGGCTGCAACAGATGAACTGCGACACGCGAGCTGCGTGTTGGACACAACTGCACTACGCTCTCCTGACTCCTCCATATGCATTTATACTTTAATTTGCTTACCTCGTTTCTGTATATAAAGTGAATGTTATGTAGTTATTATATACAAAAATTAAGCAGGTTTACTAAGCCAGCATTGTTACTCGCTGTCTCGTGTGCTTCCTCATTTTTCAGCACACCCGTTCAAACCAGATAGCTGTCACATTACTCTGTTCATAGAGGTGGATCGTCCATTCAGAAGCACATTATTTCAGTGTAAAACATTTTTTTTATTCGTGTGATGATGCTTCTGAGGCAAGCTGACTCAGATGATATTAAAACTCAAATGTGGTACTGTGTTACGCGTTTAATTTAACGGACCCCCATTGAGCGGATCTTAGATCTAATGGACCAGCCTTTGGGCCATACTTTTTCACAAATACTGAACCAATCCGCTGTTACCAGTTTTGAGAAAAATTTAAACCTTTACGCTGTTCGTTTGCGCGAAAGGTGTTCTTATTTATCAAAAGGAGATTTTTTTCGCGTGCTAATGAATCGTTGTCTACTGTCCTTGAGGAGAGATGAAATGCTGTTCTTCATGACGCCTCCTTAGTCTTTGTCTTTACAGCGGCCAGACGCATTTGCAGAATATTTTCAATCAACTCCGCTTGTTATATTCCTTAACGATAGCTTATTGGTCAAATGGGTAGTCGTAAAATTCACCGCTAACAAACGTAATCACCCTGAATTTTCGGAAGTTTTAAACATGTGAAAGTAATTTTTTATCGCATGCTTTCCGACAGCCAACAGAACATTGCTTTGCTTGAAGGTTCCCAGGTTTCTCCCGCTTGTCGTTCTGATAGTGTCAAGGTGAAGAGATGAATATCGAGCACGGTGGAGTGATTGTTTATGAAGTTCTTCGCGAAAAACCTGCCCAAGTGCACTTCGTCCACTGCGAATCTCAGATGGAGTGGGCCAGGATAGAACCCGCGTGTCCGCGGTGAGAGGCTCAGTCACGCAATTCTAAAATTAATCTACATTGTATGTAAAGACTGATATGATTCCTTACAGAGAGCGCATTGTGCTTTCATTAGAAAGGCGAGTCAGTGACTGTTGAAAGAAATAGTGGTTGTTTATTGTGAAAATCATATGTAACACATAACTACATATGTACACTATGTGAGCAGTGCTTTATTGTTAAACCTGCCTGTATGTGTATAACCCTTTGACATTAAGCGGTTAAGATAGGCGATTACAATTACCACACCCAAGTTCATGATTTATGTCCACTGTCTGATTGTATGCTGTATAAGCTCTCCGGTTGAAAGTGTCATTCAATAAGCCAAAACCAGTCAGTCTGAATAAACCACCAACAGTCATTACAGATTGTTTAGTATTTGGTAGTTGCATTACAATAGTGGTGCCTTCCTAACATCATAGTTGAGTAGTTAGCCCTCGTGATTCATATTTCGGAAGTCCCGGCTTCAACTTTTGGCCCACAGAGCTCCTGTTCTGACTGGCCTTTTTTCATGATTTTCTTTACTCATTCAGATTCGGGGTTAATACGCCAAATTAGGCCATGGCCACTTCCTTCCACATTCTTTCCTCTTCCATTTTTTTTCCTAATCATCCTACCACTCAATACTATATAGACTTGAGTTACTGAGAACCTTGTTAAATATGAAAGGGTAAAGTGTTCCCGTTACAGGCCCGGTGTGGCCCAGAGCGTGTGTAGAGGTATAGCTCTACTCTTCCATGACCGCGGCACTAGAAGGGGGTGAGTGGTCAGCAGCACGCCCTAGCCGCACTTTACCCCCGGAAAAGACCCGACACTCATTTTACAGGAGGCTGAGTGGGCCACAGGGCCGGTCTAGACGGGCGGAAAATCTCGTCCCCACCGGGATTCGATTCCGGACCGTCCAGTCAGTCGCTGTACCGACTGAGCTACCCGGCACCTTGTTAAATATACCGTAGATAAATTACTAACTAGATAAATATTTAGTATAATGAACAATTTTGTGATAGTACATTTTTTGCAAATCTGATTATTGTAAATTACCAATAAAACTGTTTGTATCATTATTCATACTGAATCTCGTCATGAACGCAATCCCAGTGGAGTAATCAGTAGAATATATAAGGGATATTAGAGTAAATTCATGCAGCCATTGCATTCAGGCCAGCGTCATTCCATCTCTGTGAAGTGCTAAAATGGCAAAATATTTCCACGCTCTTGTGCAAAAATTTGGTACAAAGGTCTGTATGTTAATCATTCTTTCCTGAAAGAGTTCATGATACCTCTATAACTTTCACTGGCACTGTGTTTTTGTTGGGGAGGGAGAGGGGAGTAAACTATTTATAAATTTATTTTGTACTTTCAGTTCTGTTGACACGTTTAGGATAAGCTTGAGAACTACAGAATTGTTTTGTGAAAGTCTGAATCAAATTACAGCGCACTATATTTAAATAAAATTTGTAGTTAATGCAGTAAATGAGACATTCAGATACATAGGATTCATGTTACACTTAAACATCAGTCCATCTCAGTTCATGCACAAGATTGTAACTGTCACATTCTTCACTGTATACTTTCTCTCGAGTCTCTATTTCCTTATGTTGTCTGGACACTGATGTAGTAATTTGCATTATTTCTATCAAGCTGTTTTTAGATAAATATTCCCTGGTGCTGATGTATGGATGTTCTGTTTAAAGCACAATCTTCATCCCTTGTACAATGTCTGTGTTAATTTCACACTTTGCTGTTGTGATTCTATGATTGTTCATTGTGCATTTTGTTGTTTGTGCCAGATCCAGGAAAATTATGCGGGTTGCAAGGCAATTTGATGTGTTTTAATTTATTATTGAATGTTTGTAGCAGTGAATTATAAAGTCCTTGAGCTTTTTTCAGCTTTGGTACTTATGCAGTTGTTATAATGTTTACTCAAATTATCCGTGCTGATTTACTTGAAGTGTAATTTGTTTGGAGGTTTTTCTTTTCTCCAGGATACGATATTTCTTCCCAGGATGGACATCATTGCCCGCTTCCATTTTAATTAACCTTTACGGACTTCTTAGTTACAGAAACTGTTGGCTGCTACAGGATTGTTAGTTGTCAATGTCTGCCATTTGCATGTACACCTCATTGTTTTTTACACGTGTGGTAACATTAAAGTGTTTCAGTTTTGCAGTTCTCTTATTTTGTTGAGTACAAACCAAGAGTTTTTTGTGCCAAAGTATTCTAACATACGTAAATTCCAACCCCAGAGTGTGCCTAAATTCTCAGAAGGAAGGCTGAGGTTATTTTGATTCTTACAAAAATAGAAGTTTTTTTGAGTACATTGTTATTAAGATTATGGATAGAATGTTTTGGCGGAGCTTCATTTCAACAATAACAGGATGCGGCTGAAGTGTGAAAAATTGGTTATTTGGCATTACGTTTTCATTCAGTCCCATGCCCCATATTGTATTTAGACCCATATGCACGATAAAATTGTGTGTCCTCGCGTTTTAATACGTGATTATGTAAACGCATTGAATATCAGATTTGTTGTAGTTAATAGTTCTGTTGCTATACAAGGCCAGTCCAAAAAGATACCGAACATTTGAAATAGCGCGCCAGTGAGCCGGAGCAGGACGCTTGCGACGGTGGTGCTGTGTAGCTGGGACTTTAAGCTTTATTTTGACACTAGCCACATCACGCCACTTTCAATTAGTCATGAGTTAAGCGGCCTTGAGTGAACGTGTGTTTAGTGTCTTCGGCGATTTTGGTCGTGGCAAGGATTTTCCCACCCACTGCGACGACTGCACTTTTGTTTCAACATCGTAGCCGTACACCCACGTTTCATCACCTGTTATGACATTTTTCAGAAAGTTTTCATCAGTATTCAAACGACCTAATAACTCCTGACTGACTGTGACGCTGTTCTGTTTTTGTTCCTCTGTCAGCAGACGCAGCACAAATTTTGCGGCAACACGAAGCATCTTCAGTTTTTCGGTCAAAATAGTGTGGCATGAACTTTTACAGATGCCTACTTCTTCGGAAACTTCACGGATAGTTAGACGACGATTTTCACGTATCGCAGAACGCACTTTCTCAATGTGATCGTCGCCCGTTGACGAAGAAGGCCGTCCAGATTTGGGATCATCTTCGATGGACGTTCTGCCCGATTTGAAACGCTGATACCACTCGTAACATTGCGTAC
>Ga0123354_10002382_pt1 | contig 24727 bp, 16 predicted proteins | sample TergutLab28metaG_2_FD_97872 | JGI IMG/M metagenome (GOLD analysis project Ga0123354, IMG submission 97872) | Labiotermes labralis P4 segment gut microbial communities from Petit-Saut dam, French Guiana - Lab288 P4 | ecosystem: Host-associated > Arthropoda: Insects > Digestive system > Gut ...
AAAAACGATTATTTCGGAGAATTGTTTTATTATAAAAATGCAGAAGCAATTCCTCATTCGAAGATAAAATATACTTCCATTAATGATACGAGCGATCTGGTATGGAAGAACTATGATAAACGACTGCGTTTGAATATGGCTAAGGAGTTGTTTGAAAAACAGTTGGGATTCAATCAAAAGATCATTGAAGAAGTAAATGGTTTTACAGAACAATATTTCACAGGGAAACAGGTGTTGGGAATACATTACAGGGGAACCGATAAAACAGTAGAGGCTTCGGAAGTAACTTATGAAGAATTATTGAATAGTGTTCGTAATGTGTTGGCTGATAACCCTATGCTGAATCTCCTTTTTATCTCGTCCGATGACGCACAAGTGATTCATTATCTTGTAAATTCCGATTTATCAATTCCGGCTGTTTACAGAGAGGATATGATACGCTCCGAAACAAGCGAGCCGATTCACCTGAAACAAGATAATTCAAAGATAATCATTAATCGGGATGCGATTGTTAATTGCTTGATTTTGTCCCGATGTACTTATCTTTTAAAAACGGCTTCCCTGTTGAGCGATTGTTCGGTTATTTTTAATCCCGATTTACGAGTATCGGTTATTAATGCACCCTATAGCCATGCAACCTGGTGGCCCACCTCTGAAATTAACAAATATGCTTTAATAAATAGAAATGGCTGATAATAATGCACATACAAATCCATTGGTTTCGGTAATAATACCTTCGTACAACCATGCCGATTATATTGAAGAATGTATTCTGAGCGTTGTGAATCAGACCTATAAAAATATTGAACTGATAGTTATCGACGATGGATCAACGGATAATTCCAAAGAAATTTTGGAAAGACTTCAAAAACAATACGGTTTTACATTAATATTTCAAGAGAATCAAGGAATTTCTAAAACCCTTAATAAAGCGCTACGGAGGTATGCGCATGGAAAATATATAGATGGAAGTGGATCCGATGATTATTTAGCGTTAGATAAAATAGAAAAACAGGTAAAGTTTCTGGAAAATCATCCGGAATATGCGATGGTATTCGGAAACGTGTATATGGTGGATGAACAAAGCCGGATTATCGAAAATTTTCAGATCATAGATCCTGTAGTCGATCCGGAAAAGAGCGTGAAATTTGAAGCGTTGATTGAACGGGATTGTATTCCTTCGGTGACTGTGATGATTCGGAAAACCGTTTTAGATGAGTTTGGAGGATACAATGAAAATACAATTGTTGAAGACTTGGATATGTGGCTTAATGTCGCTTATCGCTATAAAATTGCTTATTTGGACGAATATTTTGCTTATTATAGATGGCATAACCAAAATATGACTACCTTTACGCTAAAAATGTGCTATGCGGTTTGGAATGTAGTCCAAAGTTGGAAAGATAAAATGAACCCGGCGTTCTCTAAAAAAGTAATAGCTCGCCGCAGTTCGATTATTTTTAACATTCTTGCCAGACAACACAAGAAAGAGTCATTCGAATTTTTAAAGCTGAACCACTCGTATTGGGATTTATTTATGCTAAAAAATTACTTGAAGGGATTTTATAAATTATTATTTTGTTGGAAAAACACAACAGAATGGAAATAACGAAAATAACAATATAAAGCAATGAAACTATTTTTTAAGGTAATCATTTTATTTATGATTGTATTCAATTTTAGAATGCCTTATGTTTATAATTCAGTAGTATTAGCAAATATTTTTGTGGCTTTCTACTATTTTTTTATTAGAAAATCTGCTCCTTTCACTTATTTTTATTTCCGTTATAATGTAATTATATTAATGGCCACGATAGTAATAACGCTCATTAATATGGCTTTTACCATTCTGCATGAACAGTTTTATTTCTTATACCAGAAACGATTGATCTTGGAATTTTTTATGCTATCAAGTTTCATTTTTTCTCTTCCTTTATTCATCGAAAATGAAGAAAGTGAAGCTTATGAAAAGATATCCACTCTTATTTGTTATACTTTTGCTTTGCAGGGACTTATCCATTTAGCCGGTTATTTATACACACCACTGGGTGATTATCTTTATTCTATGAAACCTGAGGGGTTTCGTACTTATATGACTGAAAATGGAATTGATACATTCAGAGGATATGCATTAACAGGAAGTATATTTTTTGAATTGCCAGCTGCGTATGGAGTCGCTTGTATAATGTTTTTTCGTCTACAGCTAATGGAAGGTCAAAAGTATCTTTCAGGATTAAAATCATACATTGTATTGTTTTTATTAGTAGCTGGCATTTCACTCTCGGGTAGAACGGGATTTGTAGGAGCATTTATGGGTCTCTTTTTATTTTCTATTTTTTCATTTAATAGATTCTACACATGGGTGAGAAACGCTTGGAAAGTAATCTTGGCTATTGCTTTTGCTCTAGTATTTTTTTATTTATTGTTATCAAAAGGACAACAAAATAGACTATCAAATGAAGTATTTCCTTTTGCGTTTGAAGCTTATTATAATTATAGGGACCATGGAACATTATCAACCGGTTCAAGCGATCAACTCGAACAACATTATTTCCCTTTAAGAGATGAAACGCTTTTGGCCGGACATGGTACCGTTTCAGGTCAAGGGGGTTTTTATCCGGGTTCGGATGCAGGATATATTAATTTACTTATTTTCGGGGGAATTCCTTACTTAATAATTCTAAGTATTTATCAGTTTCTTTATTTTGCCGGACCTATAGGAGTTACTTATCGAAGAAATACATTAGAAAACAAGCAAGATTTTCTGTGCTTTCTTTTATTGTTTATTTATATGTTTATATTGGAATATAAAGCTGATACACTTGGAACCCAACATATTACAGAGGTATTGCTACTTGGTGTCGGGTCATCGTATATGATCAGGTATTATTATCAACTGGAACATGGATGAAAAGAAAACAAAAATTCTTTATTTATTACCGGGAGGTCTTTCAAATTCCGCCGGAATGGAAAGAGTTACTACAAGTAAAACCAATTATTTAGCGGACTTATCGGATTATGAAGTTTCAATTGTTACTACCGAGCAAATGGGGCGCCCTATATTTTACCCTCTATCGGAAAAAATCCATCTTTACCACTTAGATATTGGTATTCATGAAAATTTCGGCAAAGAATCCTATCTCCAAAAATGCGTATCCCGTTTTCAAAAAACGAATGAATATAAACGAGAATTGAATAAGATTCTGAATAAGGTTCGTCCGGATATTACAGTTTCAACTTTAGGTTTAGATATTGGATTTCTTAATAATTTTACAGACGGAAGTATAAAAATCGGCGAACTACACTTCCCCGGAAATTTTCGCCAATTAATGGCAAGAAAATTGTCTAACAATTCGATACAGAACTTTGTCGCTCAAGTAAGAACTTATGAAATGAAGCAAAAATGTAAAAAACTCAGCCGGCTGATTGTATTGACGGAAGAAGAAAAGACGCTTTGGAAAAATCAAAATAATATTAGAGTGATACCTAATCCTCTGCCTTTTTCACCGGAAATAATCTCATCCGTGAAAAACAAAAAAGTTATTGCTGTTGGTCGATTAGCTTACGAGAAGGGATTTGACATGTTGATTGAAGCTTGGAGAACAATTTATAATAAACATTCTGACTGGGAACTCGCCATTTTTGGAAACGGAGATCAAAAAGACGCATTGATTCAATTGATTAAAAAATATCAATTAGAATCGGCGGTAAAAATTCACGAACCGGTATCTGAAATTCAAACAGTATATCCCGAATATTCTTTGTTGGCTTTCCCTTCCCGCTATTTGGATTCTTTTGGTATGGTTATGCTTGAAGGTATGGCTTGCGGACTTCCGGCAGTAGCTTTCAATTCTCCCTGTGGACCAAAAGACTTGATTACTGATGGCGTAAACGGTTTTTTAGTTGAAGCAAATGATATTGCTAATTTAGCTGCGAAAATAAATAAACTAATAGAATCAGACGATTTACGAAAACAGATGAGCTTAGCTGCACGGGAGACTTCTTTCAATTATCAGATTGATAAGGTAATGAAGCAATGGATATCTTTATTTGAAGAATTAAAAAATGAAAACAATCGTTATATCCGGAATTAATTTGTTTCGAGGAGGATCCCTTAAAATAATGCAAGATTGTGTTGCTGCATTTTCTGCCTTTTCTAATGATAAATATCATATTATTGCACTGGTTCATAATGAAAAGCAATATTCGAAACAGAAAAATGTAACTTACTATTCTTTTCCTAAATCCCGTAAATCATGGTTTTACCGATTATATTACGAATATTTTGGGTTTAAGAATCTTTCTAAAAAATGGAAACCATTTATTTGGTTTTCTTTGCATGATACGACACCGAATGTTGTTGCTGAAAAGCGAATACTATATTGTCATGATACTTTTTCATTTTATCATGCCGGTATTAAAGGTCTTTTTACGCAACCGTCAATTTTCATGATTAGTTTATTTTCCAAATATATACATAAAATTAACATCAAAAAAAATGACTGGGTAGTTGTGCAGCAGCAGTGGTTGCGAAAAGCGTTTCAGGAAATGTTTTCCATTCGCAACATTGTTGTGGCGCTTCCGGTTCAGGAATATGGCAATATTACTATTCCATCCATACAAAATCGATTACGAAAAAATCGAACTGTTTTCTTTTATCCGGCAATGTCGATGATTCATAAGAATTTTGAAGCTATTGGAAAGGCAACCCTTCTCCTTGAAAAAGCAGGAATATTCGATTTTGAAGTTATTTTGACTTTGGATGGAACAGAAAATAAATATGCAAGACAAATATATAATAAATATAAATCATTGCGGAGTATGCATTTTGTTGGACTGCTGAAAAAAGAAGAGGTGGAAACCTATTATCGGAACAGTGATTGTTTACTCTTTCCATCCAAAATAGAATCCTGGGGATTGCCGATTACAGAAGCGAAAGAACATGGTATCTCCATTTTAATAACAGACTTACCTTATGCCAAAGAGTCCGTTGGTAAATATGATAAAGTTAAATTCTTTGATCCGGACGATTCCGTTCAATTAGCGGACTGCATGAAAGCTATTATCCAAGGCTCTGTCGATTATGATAAAACGGAAACGGTGGAATATCAAAAACCTTTTGTTAGAAATTGGGACGAATTAGTTCGTTTTTTACTGGAAGAAAATTAAGAAAATAAATAAAATTTTTACTTATTTTGAAAACAAAAATATTACATATTCCTAATTATTATCCGCCTCATATTGGTGGAATAGAAGGCGTTTGTCATAGCATTGTAACTGCTTTGCCTGAATACGATCATCAAGTTATTTGTTTCAATGATCAACGGCAGACGGTAAGAGAACTATATGAAGGCATACCAGTAACTCGATGCGGTGGTTGGGGAAAATTATTCAGCCAATCTATTTCATTTTCATTCATTAAAGAATTGAAACAAGTTTTCAAAAAATTCAATCCGGACATTGTGCATTTTCACACTCCGAATCCTTTGATTAGCGTATATTTATTACTAACGCTTCCTAAAAAAACAAAACTGTTTGTACATTGGCATTCCGATATCATTGAACAAAATTTGTTATACTTTTTTTATTATCCGATTGAAAGACTATTATTGAGACGAACGGATAAAATACTGGCTACAAGTCCCGCTTACATAGGTGGCTCAAAAGTTTTATTATCATGGCAAGAAAAATTAACGATTGTTCCGAATACGGTGGATATTAATCAATGGAAAAAACAGAGAGGAGACGATGAAGCCATTAGAGAGATTAGAAATCGGTATGGGAAGAAAAAAATTATTTTTACTTGTGGACGCCATGTCCCGTACAAAGGACTTATCTATTTGATAAGTGCCGTGCCGTTAATTGTAGAAGATGCAGTGGTAGTTATAGCCGGAGATGGGCCCTTGAGTGCTGAATTGAAAAAAAGAGCAGCCTCGTTACCAACGGTTCATTTCACAGGGCGACTGTCTGAAGAAGAATTGCGGCAGTATTTATATGCTTCCTATATCTATGCATTCCCATCTATCACCCGCAATGAAGCTTTTGGCATAGCTTTAGCTGAAGCGATGTATTGCGGGCTGCCGGCTGTAACGTTTACTATCCCTTTCTCCGGAGTTAATTGGCTTTGTTTGAATGAAGAAACAGGATTCGAATGTGAAAATGGAAATGTGTATGCCTTTGCCGATGCAATCAACCGCTTGCTGGCGACAGATATTTTAAGAAGAAAATTAGGAGCTAACGCTAATCAACGGATAAAATTACATTTTACGATAGAAACCGTAAAGAAATCCTTGACGGAGATATATGTATAAACAGAGGAAAATTGTAACGTAAATAAAAAAGACTTTCATTGTTTGGATATTCCGGTAAAAAGGATTACTTTTGCACTCTTAAAACAATGGCGAGATAGCTCAGCTGGTTAGAGCGCATGATTCATAATCATGAGGTCGCCGGATCATTCCCGGCTCTCGCTACTTTAAACAGAGAGGTTTACGATAAAAAGTAAGCCTCTCTGTTTTCTATTTGCATATCTTTAATAGGATGTAACCATGTGGTGAACCCCGTATTTCGGGATTTCTGGATCAGCGATAAAAAATACTATTCCGCTACTTTTATTAGCGTCACACCATGAGGAGCTACATTTGTTGAAAAAGAGTCTTCAAAAACGCCAATATCTTTTTGCCGCCACAAATCTCGAACTTTTTTATCGCCTGCCTTACTCAACGAAATATCATTCCAATTGATCGCTATTGTTTGATAACTGTCCTTTAAATTAAAAATGCCAAGCGCATGGCTTCCATCTTCCAACTCTTTCATCCATACTTGATAAGAGTCGTTAGCAATCATTTGTTGCGCTTGCTTTCCCAATATATCCTGATCAACTGCAATCACTTCATCGTTGGTCAATAAATTTAATGTAAAATCATCCATGCTGTTGATATCGCATCCTATCAAAAGAGGCGCCGATAACAAGCACCACAAACTGATATGCGTATATTGCTCATCGGGAGTTAAACCGGTAGGACGCAAATTATCGCCCCACCCTACTTGTCCAACAATCAGCATATCGGGATCATTCCAACGTCCAGGCTTGGCATACTTGTATTGAACCGTTTGATTAAAACCAATGCCGGACATGCTTTCCCAAGTGTCGGTAATATCTCCTGTCGTGCGCCAGCAATTTCCGTTAACTTGATCACCCCACTCCCACACCTTGCTCATTCCATACTGGCATAAGCTATATACAATATCTCTGTTCTGTTTGAGTAATGCGTCGCGCATCAGCAAATAAGGTTTTTGTCGCATCGCTAATGATTTATCGTTTCCGGCTATCTCGGAATAGCTGCACCAGTCGTATTTCAAATAATCTATGCCCCAGCCGGCATACGTCGTTGCATCCTGTAATTCATGTTGATAGGAACCAAGAAATCCTCCGCAGGTCCTTGTACCGGGAGAAGAATAGATGCCGAATTTAAATCCTTTATCGTGCAGCCAGTCTCCTAACGCTTTCATATCAGGAAATTTTTCATTGGAAACAATATCGCCTGCGGCGTTTCTCTGCGAAGCTTCCCAGCCATCGTCAATATTTATATTAGTCCATCCGTGATCAATAAGACCTTTATCTATCAAAGCTTGAGCACTGGATTTTACCTTTTCGTCGTTTACGCTCAACCCCCAACAGTTCCAACTATTCCATCCCATTGGTGGCGTCAATGCCAACAGGTTGCCTACCTTAATGGTCAACTGCTTTTCGGCGGAACCTTTCGCATTTTTCACTTTCATTGTGACTCGATAGTCGCCTTTCACCTTTACCGTACCGGTAATAACGCCTGTAGCTGCATTTACTTTCAATCCCTTAGGCAAATTCTCAACAGCATATTGCAAAGGTTTTTCACCGGTCGCTGCAATTTTATATAAAAAAGGAGAGCCGGGGCGTACACCGGCTACCTTTGCGCTGTTTATTTTCGGGAAATCCGAAACCGGCGGCGTCAGTATATAAGGCAATAGTTGATTAATTACTCGCATTTTACCTGTAACTGATTCTACAAAAATAACAATAAGCTGCTGCCGTTTTGTTTTGTCGAGCTGAACAGGCAATTGTAGCGGTTTGTCTTTATACAAATTTAGGTTCCCCTGAGAATTAGATACTACTTCTTGTGTTTCCGCGTCAAGAATCGAAACATTCAAACGTCCTTCAATCCGTTGCGGTAAATTATTACTGCAAGTTAACACACCTTCGTTTGCCGAACCTTGGAAATGTAAGGAAATGCCATTAATAAGATCGGGCGTACTGTCATTCATAACTGTTGTTTGTTGAGCAAATAAAACCCTTGAAAAAAAGAGGGCGCAAATAAATAATAGTGTTTTCATTTTCTTCAATCTAATAATTATTAAATAGAATTATTAATTTTTTAATAGTATGCAAAGGTATAAAAAAATAAGTAAAAACAAATCTCTTTTCTAAATAAATACAAATATTGTTAATATTCATCAAAATCCCTTGACAAAGCATTTTATTTATATTATATTTGCAATGTTTTTGATTATTAATGACGTGATCGTTTTGTTAACGCGCGTAAACCAATTCCTTACGTATGTTTATTAACCAAAAACAGAATTATCTTTTTAATATTAATCAATTAACAATCTTTTATTTATGAAAGTAAAATTAGTCCAAAGACCTAATCCTTTGGAAAAAGATTACCCAAAAAAGTATTATGCACTTGCGGAAAATGAAGGCGTAGTGGATATTTATGAACTTGCAGCACAAGTTGCTAAGTACTCTTCGCTTTCTCCAGGTGATGTTGTGAATGTTTTTGAGAACATGGTCGATGCTGCGTCCCTGTATTTGCTGACGGGTCGCGGGGTACGGCTCGGACGTTTGGGAATGCTTCGTATTGTACTTAAAAGCGTTGGTGTTGAAGCTCCGGAGGATTTTAATTGCAAATTGATACGTCGTATCAAGTTGAAATTTACTCCTAATGCGCACATGAAAAAACAGTTACGGGACATTTCGTATGAAATGTCCAAATGAAACGCGTGAATTGATGTGCAATAGCCGGTTTTCATTATGGATACCGGCTATTTTTTATTACTCCTTAAATATATCTTTGTTTTTTAAAAGCGAGAACCGGTTCTCATTTTCTTCAGAACCGGTTCTTATTTTCTTCAGAACCGGTTCTCATTTTTTTTAGAACCGGTTCTCGTTTTTTTCAGAACCGGTTCTCGTTTTCTTTAGAACCGGTTCTCGTTTTCTTTAGAACCGGTTCTCGTTTTTACGCACAAATTAATGACTAATCAAAGCCATTGGCTTACTGTTTTGAAAGTCATCGTATAGCGGTTGGAGAGGCGTTACATTATCTTGCGTTCCTTTTGCTGCCGTGATTGCTAAAATCTTAATATTCCTACTATTGGGTATTTTTAATTGCGTTGCGCCGGCAGGAATCGGAAGAGTGTATTTATATAAATAACAATAAAGATAGGCTTCGTTTTTAGAAGGATATGCTTGATGAATATGAGAAGCAAACCAGGCGATATTATCCTTTTTTACAAATGGAGAATTAATGCCGGTTACCGTAATTTCATCCTTGGCAAATTGCCTTGCATACCATTGCCCGACAAATCCTTCCCATTGTTGAATTTTCAAAGGATAAGTTTGGTTGCCTATTACGAAATCACCTTGTGTATCCCTGTCGGCTGCAGCCAAAATATAAAGCGTCGTGAATCCTTTAGGAAGATCGATCGTTTGTCCTTGACACATAACAGCGTTATTTCGACTATCTCCCCTACTTCCAATTTGGAAATTGATTCCTTCGCTTGTAATCACATCAGGAACCAACTCTGCCGGAATACTCGATCTTCTGGAGAAATTGCCGTCGTCGCGATTATTGTCATAACTCATCACATCCTGGTTGTAAGACAAAGCAACGGCTGTTTGCTCAATAGGCTGAGCTGCAACAGGCGGTTGAGCTAATTTTACGGCAAAACTGCGAATGGTGTAATGTGACAAATCGAACGTCAAATTATTGCCAGAAAAACCTGCATTCCCAATCCGTTGCTCTTGTCCGTTTATTTCATAAGCATCCGTAATCTTTGCAGGCAAAGTCATTTTAACGCCGGTCAAATCTTTACCGGACAACTCATTGACGCGTAATACATAATAATCGCCGTCTTCCGCCTTTTTGAATGCCATTATTCCTACCTGCGGATTATTAGCCGACAAGAAAGAGATTTCCTTACCCCAAGCGCCTTTCGATTGCTCGGTGGTTTCAAAAGCCAATAACGGCTGATTAAACATTTTCCCCTGCCATTGCGAAAGTCCTTGCTGCCAATCGCCTTTATGCCCGTAAATACCATACCTGAATTGGTGTTCGCCCCAATCCTGAGTGATTTGGTGCAAAAACTGATTTTTGGATGCAGGCGTATAGAGCAAGGTCAAACGCAAAGTATTATCGGAAGGCTTATCGGAACCGTATTTGCAATCTTCCAAAATTGTAACGCCGTAGCTGCTATCAACATTGGTCAAATCAAACCATTCTTTTGCAGGAACTTCAAATTTCGTGCTGTCGTCGTTGCCCCGTTGGATGGCGCCTACGCCCAGATTATAAGTTGCTTTCGGATTGCTTACCGTTAACGGGAAATCTGCTTTTAAGCTAACGCCTTGTGATTGCCAGTCGCAGACATTGGAAATTTCTACGCGCTTACCAGCCTCTCCAGCCGCTAAACTAATGATTTGCGTGATAGAAGAATTCATTCCTTGCCGCTTTATTTCAATGGCAACCCGAACCGGACCTTGCTCTACTACCCGTAAAGAAGCAGATTCATTCATATAACCCAATGCCGGCTTTTTGCGATCATTCCAATCCATGTTCCAAGCAGGCCATTGCTCCGGAGCTTCGTGCCTGAATTCTAAACCTGCAAACGAAGCAAGCAATTCTTTTTTAGCCTGCTTATCATAAACGCTTGTAATATCCCCCTGATCATTCAGCGTAACTTTATAATAGCTGTTTTCTAAGGTGTTCTTTTGTACGGACAAGGTAGATTTTGCAGCTTGAACTGGAGTTTCGCGGACATCAAACACAGCGCAACCCATTGAAGGAACTTTTGCCAAAAAGATAATTTTCAATTGAGTTCCGTCTGAACCGATAATTTGTGTAGGCACAGCGCTTCCTTTGCCGTCAAACACTTGCACGTTTTGAGGCGTTTTGTCGTATTTCATTTCAACAGATACAACATCTTCCCGATTCTGTGCAACCGGATTATAAACAACAACCGATCGACCCTTACCTTGCGTGTCGAGAAGCGTAGAAAGTTCATTCATCGAACCTGTCAACACGGAAGCGAATCCGTTTGCCGCAATAAATTCGTCATTCCATGCAAATTCATAAGCGCGAGGAATTGCCGTTCCGGGAAGTATATCATGAAATTGACTTCCCAAAACAAGCTCCCAAGCCGGATTCAATTTTGAGAAAGGATACTTTATTCTACCCGCCCAATCGACGATTGATGCTAACTGCTCGGCATTTTGCGCCAGGAGCTCATTTTTCCGGTTTATTCTTTTCATATAAGCTTCCGAAGTCATTGAGCCGGCGCTATGTTCTATCAACAACAAATCTCCTGAATAAACGGGAAGCTTTTGGCGTATTTCCGGCGTTATGTCTTTGTACATTTGATCGGAAGAAGTAAGAAGAACATTCAAATTGCTGTCGTTGTTGCGTAAACTACCGATAGCGTTTTTCACATCCCGTTCGCGGGGTGCTCCACCTTGATCGCCAACTCCATAATAGCGGTAATCGAAAGAAACGCCGTATTTAGCCTGATTCTGATCCAAACGCTTATTCCAGTCGGCATCCAAGTCAAGGCGAGGAACAACGCTGCCTGTATAATCGGTCGCATTCAATGCGGCTATGATTCCTTTTCCATCGGGACCATTCCACACGCCTACATTGAAAGGAACCCCTGCTGCTGAGCGCCATGTAAGTTTTTGAGTGGAAAAACCAAGCAATCCGCAGTAATTCCAAATAGTAGGCATATTCGCCAAAAAACCGAAACAGTCCGGAAGCATATAATCTTGGCTTGTTTTACCGAATTCCCGCCGGAAGTATAAATTTCCATACAGCACCTGACGAATAAGGGATTCGGAAGAGGAAATATTTACTTCCCCTTCATCAACAGAAGAACCTGATACAAACCACCGCCCTTGATGGATATAATCCTTCACTTTCAAATAGAGATCAGGATAATACTCTTTCATCATCTCATACCGGCGTGATCCGGTGAAATTAAATACATATTCCGGATATTTTTCAAGCAGATGAAAATTCTCCGTCATTATGTTTTTAATGTACTCGTTAATGGTTGTGGGATAATCCCAATTCCATTCGGTGTCTAAGTGACTGTACCCTACTGTGTAGAGCACTCTGTCTTTTAATAAATTATATTTAGGTTGCGCGGCTTGAGCCTGCAACAAACAAGGGAATAATAACCCTAAAGCGATTTTAATAATATGTTTTTTCATTTTGATAAGTTGATTTACCGCTGCTAAATTAGTCATTTTTCAATGATACCAACAAAAAACAGGTTGTTTTTTTTCAGCGAATATAATTTTGGATAATTATTTCAAAAAAACGGAAATCTCAATAAAGATAACTGTTTGTCGATTAAAATGATTACCTTTGTAGCCGGAATAAATGTTCTTTATACAATGATTAATCGTACTATCATTCGCATCAAAATTCTTCAGATAGTTTATGCCTACTATCAAAAAAACAGTAATGATTTAGTGTTAGCAGAAAATGAATTGGCGTTCAGCATGCAAAAATCGTATGATTTATATCATTATCTCTTACTGCTGATTGTACTTTTAACGGATGCCGAACAAAAGCGGTTGGATATACAGAAAAACAAATTGCTGGCTACCGAAGCCGAACGAAATCCCAACTTGCGCTTAGCCGATAATCGCTTAGCCGAACAATTAAGCCGGAATGAGCAGTTAAAAAAATTCGCTCAAGAAAAAGGAAACTTTTGGAACAATACGGATCTTCAATTTGTGCGTTCACTCTTGAATAAAATCATTCAATCAGATACCTACAAGGAATATTTGGAATCGAAGGATACTTATGAGTCTGACAGGGACTTTTGGCATAAGGTTTTCAAACAGATGATTCTAAAAGAAGATGAATTAAATGAAGTATTGGAAGACCAATCCGTTTATTGGAATGATGATTTGGACATAATCGGCGCTTTTGTGTTGAAGACAATCCGGCGGTTAACGAATGAAAAGTCTTCCATTCAAGTTCTGTTCTCTCAGTTTAGAGATTTGGAGGATAAAGATTTTGCGATTCAATTGCTGCATCATTCTATATTGGATGAAGAAGATAACAATCGGCGAATTACCAATCAAATAAAAAATTGGAATATTGACCGGTTAGCCCAGATGGATTTATATATTCTACAAATTGCTTTGGCTGAACTGCGTAATTTTCCAACGATTCCAATTAGCGTAACATTGAATGAATACATTGAATTGGCGCGTTATTACAGTACCCCGAAAAGTCCGATATTTATTAACGGTATTCTTGATGCAATTGTGAAAGAATTAAAAAATGAAAGATTATTGTTTAAAGATTAAGATTATTTGCTTATATTTGTATTTTAATTTAATAAATCAATAAAAAATGAAAGTCTTAAGTATTTTACTACAAACAAATCCGGGCGCAGGCAGTAGTATGATGCCTATATTAATGATTGTCTTGTTATTTGTCATCATGTACTTTTTCATGCTCCGTCCGCAACAGAAAAAACAGAAAGAAATTCAGGAAATGCGTAAAAATTTGAAAACAGGCGACTCGGTAGTTACATCGGGCGGCATTTTCGGGAAAATTAAAACAATTGAAGATACGGCTTACATCATTGAAATAGCCGAAGGCGTGAGGGTAAAGGTGGACAAAGCTTCCATTTTCGCTGTATCAAATGATACTCAAACCGCTAAATAAAAAAGAAATACAAAAAAAGATCAGAACGTTTTTCGGTAGTAAAGGATGGAAAAACTTCTTGGTATTTTTTAGTTTTGTAGCGCTGGCTTCCGGGTTTTGGGCGCTTCAGTATTTCCATGACAGATTTGAATTTGAGGTTCCAATAAAAGTTAATTACGTGAATATTCCTGCCGGAGTTGTTTTATCCGGTAGCCCTCCTCGGGAAATAATGCTTTATGTCCAGGATAAAGGGAGTGTTTACTTGGGTTATTTGGTTAAGCAAAGACAACAATCGTTATTCATAAATGTCGATTTGGATGCAATTGCTCCGAACAAAACTTCTTATGTGATTGACCAAACGGCCCTGCGTAATCTAATTGGCGCTAAATTGACTTCTACAACGCAATTACAAATGTTTTCCCCGGATAACATTGAAATTAACTATTCGCCCTTAGCACAAAAAGAGGTGCCGGTAGCAATACAAGGAACAATCGCTCCGGCTGTTGGTTATCTTTTTGATTCTATTGAAATTGAACCTACACAAGTCATTGTTTATGGAAATAAGGCTGTGTTGGACACACTTCATGAAATCCGGACATTACCATTAAATTATAAGAATATTGATAAAAATTGGACGGTCTCTGCCAATTTACAAGCACCGGAAGGAATTCACTTGTCGATTGATAATATAAAGCTAAGCGCAGCCGTAGAAGAATATACTGAAAAAACATTTGAACTCCCTGTTATTTGCAATAACATACCATCGAATCGAAACGTTCGTTTCTTCCCTTCGATGGTTGAATTAGTTGTCAGGGTAGGCTTAAGTAAATATTCACAGCTTTCGAAATCAAACTTTGAAATTGCCGTCAACTACGATGACTTATACGGGAAAAATACGGCGAACTGCTCGTTGGCTTTAACTCACAAACCGGATGGAATAGAGAGCTACCGCATCAATCCGAATGTAATAGAGTTTTTGATTGAACAAAAAAACGAATGAAAGTAATCGGACTTACCGGCGGAATCGGCAGCGGGAAATCGACGGTTTCCCGTTTTTTCGAAATAATAGGAATTCCTGTTTATATTGCCGATATGGAATCGAAACGATTAACCGAATCATCTCCTGCCATTCGGAGGAAATTAACAGAACGGTTTGGAACGAAATTACATGCGGATGGGAAGTTGAACAAATCGCTCTTAGCTTCCTTGATTTTTGAAAATGAGGAGAACAGGAATTATGTTAATTCGGTGATTCATCCAGTGGTTAAAAGCAATTTTGAACAATGGAAAGCGCTACACGCATCATCTCCTGTTTTAGTAATCGAAGCTGCTATTTTATTTGAATCCGGATTTGCAGGTTTGGTTGATGTCCGGGTTACGGTCACTGCTCCCGAAGAGTTACGCATTCGCAGGGTGGAACTCAGGGAAGGCTGGTCTCGCCAATCCATTCTTGCCCGCATTCAAAGCCAGCTTCCGGAAGAAGAAAGAATCCGTCGTTCCGATTATGTTATTTTTAACGACGACCGGCAGGCATTGATTCCGCAAGCGGAGAGATTGATGGAAAGAATAATTAATAATTAACTATATGATACAGAACGAAAGAGAAACCCGGCATCAACGGGTGATGGAAGCTGTAGGAAAAATGATGACTGCCGCTCGAACGGCTCCTAAAGGAAAAGGGATAGACATACTTGAAATTATAACGGTAGAAGGAAGCGACCTGCAAACGTTATCGACTAAAATGTGTGAATTGGGGACACTGAACGGTATGAAGTTCTTTTTTCGGGATGCAGACAACGTTTTATTAGCTGAAGCCGTACTTTTGATTGGTACCCGCCAGCAAAAACAAGCATTGGATTGTAATTACTGCGGATTTCCAACTTGCAACGATAAACCGGATGCAACTCCTTGCGCTATCAACGCTGTCGATGTTGGAATTGCACTTGGTTCGGCTTGCGCGATGGCTGCCGATATGCGCCTCGACACGCGAGTGATGTTCTCCGCCGGCTATGCGGCAAAAGCGCTGAATTGGCTCAATGGTTGTGATACAATTATCGCTATTCTGATTTCGGCGTCTTCTAAAAATCCGTTTTTCGACCGGAAAGTTCAAGTGTAATAATACGGCTATTTCTTTGCAAGATACAGACTACAAATGCCGCCTGTCAATTTCCGGCAGGTAACTTCGGAAAAGCCGTTCTTTTCTAAGATAGAAGCCATCTCGGCATTTTGAGGAAATACCGAAATAGATTCCGGCAAATATTTGTAGGCGGCCTTGCTTCGGGAAATCCACTGACCTATTTTCGGTATCAGGCTGGAATAAAGCCGATAAGCCTGTTTCATCGGAAAGTGTTCGGGGGAAGAAAGTTCCAGAATCATCAACCGCCCTTCGGGACGCAAGACACGGTGAATCTCCTGCAAACCTATGTCTAAATCTTCAAAATTGCGAATGCCGAAAGCAATAATCGCTGCATCGAAAATATTCGGATTCAACTGCAAACAAGTGCAATTCTGCCATTCAAAATGGATGATTCCTGACAATCCGGCCTTAGCTGCTTTTTCCCTGCCGATTGCCATCATCTTTTCGGAAATGTCGATGCCTACAATTTTTTGAGGTTTTAGCAAACGATAGGCATACAATGCCAAATCACCCGTTCCTGTAGCTACGTCCAAAATGATTTGCGGCTCAAACGGTTTAAGCGCTAATATTCCCTTCCTACGCCACAATTTATCGATACCCATTGAAAGCATATGATTCAGGAAATCGTATTGTCCGGCGATTTCATCAAACATCCGCTCAATCTGAATGCTTTTTGGAGCATCGTTCGCTTCGTAAGGAACTATTTTTTCTGCTTTGTAGGCCATTTATAATTATTTTTTGAGGGCTCCAGCATCAAGTGCGGGATAACAGACCTAATTAATACTGCAAAATTAGAATAGATTTTTTATCTTTGTGCATTATTTACTTAAAATGTAACATTCCGGCAAAAATGCTTTGCTTATGATTAAGAAAAATTCACCAAAAGCTTGGTTTTTAGCTATGCGCCCTAAAACATTGGCGGCCTCGGCAACGCCGGTCATTATTGCTTGCGCATTGGCATATCACGAAAAAAACTTTCAATGGAAACCTGCGCTTATTTGCTTGTTGTTTGCCGTAATCGCCCAAATCATTTCCAACTTCGCAAACGATTATTTTGATTATAAAAAAGGAATTGATAATGAGGAGCGTCTGGGTCCCAAACGGACTGTTGCCGAAGGATGGATTGCTCCGAAAGTTATGCTTAGCGTAACGCTTGCCTTGCTTGCGCTGGATTTAATGCTTGGACTGTTTCTTTTGAATTACGGCGGATGGAAATTAATTTTCGTGGGACTGTTGGTCGCCATCTTTGCTTTTGCCTATTCGGGAGGTTCTTACCCCTTGGCTTATCATGGCTGGGGCGACGTCTGCGTATTTTTATTCTTTGGCATCATTCCTGTAGGATTTACTTATTTCGTACAAACATTGCAATGGACTCTCCCTGCTACAATTTGCGGAATAAGCGCCGGCTTGGTCATTATTAATATTCTGGTAGCGAATAACTACCGCGACAGGTTTTCGGATGCAAAGTCCGGCAAGAAAACGTCGATTGTTTTATTCGGAGAAAAATTCGGTAGTTGGTTTTATTTGCTCAATGGGGTAATAGCCGCGCTTGGATGCCAATATTTCTGGTTGGAAAAAGCCGGTTGGGCGGCTTTGTTCCCGCTCATTTACTTGGTTTTTCATATCTTGACGTGGAAAGAAATGGTTGCCATCCATCAAGGGAAGGCGTTGATCCGAACTTTGGAAAAATCAGCACGAAATGTCTTGATTTTCGGAGCAACGCTTTCGGCGGGACTGATGATGTGAACGGGAAAACTGCGAAAAAGACAAACTATTTTCCCATAAAAATGAGAGGACAAACATCCTTCCGGAATATTATCCTCTCATCCATTTTTTATTGCCCCTTCTCACTCTTCTTCCTCTTCCACCATCGTCATGGTGGCGAAGCTTCTGGAGCGGCTACCGGGAATAGCTTGCATTTTTTCAAAATCCGCTTTACTACCTACAACGATTTTATCGTATTCTTTCAAGCCGGTGCCTGCCGGGATCAAATGACCGCAGATGACATTTTCTTTCATGCCTTCCAATTTATCGACTTTGCCGTTGATGGCGGCTTCGTTCAACACTTTGGTTGTTTCCTGGAAAGAAGCTGCCGACATAAAACTGGTAGTCTGCAAAGCAGCTCTTGTGATTCCTTGAAGAACCTGATTGGCGGTGGCAGGAACTGCATCACGCGTTTCTACTAATTTCATATCGCGGCGTTTCAATGCGGAATTTTCATCACGCAACTTGCGGGCAGTAACAATTTGTCCTGGTTTCAGATTGGGTGAATCACCCGCATCGGTTACCACTTTTTTACCCCAAATGCGATCGTTTTCTTCCATTACATCCTGCTTATCATACATTTGTTGTTCAAGGAAACGCGTGTCACCCGGTTCAACAATTTCTACTTTTCGCATCATTTGACGAACAATCACTTCGAAATGCTTATCATTGATTTTTACGCCTTGTAAACGATAAACATCTTGTACCTCGTTCACAATGTATTCCTGAACAGCCGTCGGTCCGTTGATTGCCAATATGTCGGAAGGAGTTATTGCTCCATCGGATAATGGTGTTCCTGCGCGAACATAATCGTTTTCCTGTACCAGGGTTTGTTTGTTTAAAGGAACCAAATAAGTTTTGTATTCACCGGATTTGGAAGTAACTATCACTTCGCGATTTCCACGTTTGATTTTACCGAAAGAAATTTCACCGTCAATTTCGGAAACGACAGCCGGATTAGACGGATTTCTGGCTTCAAACAATTCGGTTACGCGCGGAAGACCACCGGTGATATCGCCGGTTTTACCCACTGCTCGCGGAATTTTAACCAATACTTCACCCATCTTAATCGAATCACCTTCTTCTTTCACGATGTGAGCCCCAAGCGGCAAGTTATAGGTTTTCAAGATAACTTCTTTTTCATCCACGATTTGTGCTGTAGGAACCTTTGTCCTATCGCGTGATTCCATAATAATCTTTTCCCGCAAACCGGTCGTATCATCATATTCAACTTTAAACGTTGTATTCTCAATCAAATTTTCAAACATGATTTTACCCGGTACTTCCGATACAATTACCGCATTGAACGGATCCCATTCAATAATCAAATTGCCTTTACGAATTGCATCTCCATTCTTGAAGAACAATTTGGCCGCATAAGGAATATTATGAGAAGCTAAGATGATTTTCGTATTTGGATCGACAATTCTTAATTCCGACAAACGGCTGATAACAATTTGATAAGGGATTTCCGTATCGTCAGTTATAGTTACAGTGCGGATCTCATCGATTTCGAGAATACCGTCGTATTTTGACGTAACATTATTTTCCGTAGCAATATTCGACGCAATCCCTCCTACGTGGAAAGTACGCAAAGTCAACTGTGTTCCGGGTTCACCAATGGATTGGGCAGCAATAACGCCTACCGCTTCGCCTTTTTGAACCATCTGTCCTGTTGCTAAATTTCGTCCATAACACTTAGCGCAAACTCCTTTTTTAGATTCACACGTCAATACGGAACGGATTTCAACACGTTCAATCGGAGATTTTTCAATAGCTTCGGCTATATCATTTGTAATTTCTTCTCCCGATCGAACAATAATTTCTCCTGTAATCGGATGTTGGATGTCGTGAACGGAAACCCGTCCCAAGATACGTTCGTAAAGCGAAGCAACCACATCTTCATTATTTTTCAATTCGGTAGCGATCAATCCGCGCAAGGTTCCGCAGTCTTCTTCATTGATAATGACATCGTGAGAAACATCCACTAAGCGACGAGTCAGATAACCGGCATCAGCAGTTTTCAAAGCCGTGTCAGCCAAACCTTTGCGAGCGCCGTGCGTCGATATGAAGTATTCCAATACTGAAAGTCCTTCTTTAAAATTCGAAAGAATCGGATTTTCAATAATTTGTCCGCCTTCAGCGCCACTCTTCTGCGGCTTTGCCATCAGTCCGCGCATACCTGATAATTGGCGAATTTGTTCTGCTGAACCGCGAGCTCCCGACTCCAGCATCATACATACAGAATTGAATCCTTGGTCGTCTTCGCGTAATTGCTTCATCAAGACATCGGACAAACGAGAATTTACATGCGTCCAGATATCAATGATCTGGTTGTAACGTTCATTATAGGTAATGAACCCCATATTATAATTATTCAGGATTTGCTCAACTTCATCGTAACCTTGTTGTACCAAATCTTCTTTTTCCTTTGGAATAATAATATCATCCAGGTTAAACGACAAACCGCCTTTGAAAGCCATTGTATATCCCAAATCCTTTATATCATCAAGAAATTGAGCGGTTCTTGCGACTCCGCAAATTTTTATTATTTTACCAATGATGTCGCGTAACGACTTTTTAGAAAGAATTTCATTGAGGAAACCCACTTCTTTCGGAACAAATTCGTTTACAGTTACTCGTCCGACTGACGTTTCAATAAAATGATTGACAGGTTTACCGTCCTCGATATCATCTACATAAATCCAAATAGGGGCATGAATATCTACTTTGCCTTCGTTGTAAGCAATAATGGCTTCTTCCGGTCCATAGAATTTCAAACCTTCGCCGATAGCGCCTTTGCGAAGACGAGTAATATAATATAATCCCAACACCATATCCTGGGAAGGAACGGTAATCGGCGCTCCGTTTGCCGGATTTAATATGTTATGCGAAGCGAGCATCAACATCTGCGCTTCTAAAATTGCTTCATTCCCCAAAGGAAGATGAACTGCCATTTGGTCGCCGTCAAAATCTGCATTAAACGCCGTACAGGAAAGCGGATGCAATTGAATTGCCTTACCCTCGATCAATTTGGGTTGGAATGCCTGGATACCCAGCCTATGCAAGGTTGGAGCCCGGTTCAGCAAAACAGGATGACCTTTCATGACGTATTCCAAAATATCCCAAACAACAGGTTCTTTTCGATCAACAATTTTCTTGGCGGATTTTACCGTTTTTACAATGCCTCTATCAATCAGTTTGCGAATAACAAAGGGTTTATATAGTTCGGCGGCCATATTCTTAGGGATACCGCATTCGTGCATTTTCAATTCGGGACCGACAACAATAACCGAGCGGGCTGAATAGTCCACGCGTTTTCCCAGCAAGTTTTGACGGAAGCGTCCCTGTTTTCCTTTCAAACTATCGGACAACGATTTCAACGGGCGATTTGCATCCGTTTTTACAGCGCTGGATTTACGGGAATTGTCGAACAGGGAATCGACAGCTTCCTGAAGCATCCGCTTTTCATTCCGTAGAATGACTTCGGGCGCTTTGATATCGATTAAGCGTTTCAGACGATTATTGCGAATGATTACCCTTCGGTATAAATCGTTCAAATCGGAGGTTGCGAAACGACCGCCATCCAGAGGCACTAATGGACGCAATTCGGGCGGAATCACAGGAACTACTTTTACAATCATCCATTCGGGACGATTTTTCCCTTTCGATTGACGGAAAGATTCCACCACCTGAAGACGTTTCAGGGCTTCACTTTTGCGCTGTTGAGAAGCGTCATTACTTGCCTTGTGGCGCAGCTCGTAGGACAAAGCATCCAAGTCCAATTTTTCCAACAGGTTATAAATAGCTTCCGCTCCCATTTTAGCGATAAACTTATTGGGATCGCTATCTTCTAATGATTGATTGTTTTTCGGAAGATTATCAATTATATCCAGATATTCTTCTTCCGATAGCAAGTCATAGATAGCTTTTTCGGTAACAACTCCCGGCTGGATAACTACGTAGCGTTCGTAATAAATAATCGAATCTAATTTTTTAGTTGGTAATCCCAGCAGATAACCGATTTTATTCGGCAATGAGCGGAAATACCAAATATGCGCTACCGGCACAACCAAATGAATGTGCCCCATTCGTTCGCGGCGTACTTTTTTCTCGGTTACTTCTACTCCGCAACGGTCGCAAACTATTCCCTTGTAGCGAATACGTTTGTATTTACCGCAATGACATTCGTAATCTTTCACAGGTCCGAAAATACGTTCGCAAAACAAACCGTCGCGTTCCGGCTTGTAAGTACGATAGTTGATTGTTTCCGGCTTCAAAACTTCGCCGCTGGATTGTCCCAGTATTTCATCTGGAGAAGCTAAGCCAATCAATATTTTGGAAAAACTGTTTTTTGTCTTTATTTCTTTTCTGAAAGCCATAATTCTATCAAAGTTATTCTAATGTGATACTCAATCCTAAACCTCTCATTTCATGCAACAGCACATTTAATGACTCCGGTATTCCGGGAATCGGCATCGGATCTCCTTTTACAATTGCTTCATAAGCTCTGGAACGACCAACAACGTCGTCAGACTTTATTGTTAAGATTTCTTGAAGAATAAACGAAGCGCCGAAAGCCTCCAAAGCCCAGACTTCCATTTCTCCAAACCGCTGTCCGCCAAATTGCGCTTTACCTCCTAACGGTTGTTGAGTAATCAAAGAATATGGCCCAATGGAACGGGCGTGCATCTTATCGTCTACCATGTGACCCAATTTCAGCATGTAGATCATTCCGACAGTTGCCGGCTGATCGAAACGTTCACCCGTACCACCGTCATACAAATAGGTTTTACCGTATCGTGGAATATCGGCTTTATCTGTCCATTCATTCAAATCGTCCAAAGAAGCGCCATCAAAAATCGGTGTAGAAAATTTCACATCCAAGTTATGTCCAGCCCATCCCAAAACCGTTTCAAATATCTGTCCTAAATTCATACGAGAAGGTACTCCCAAGGGATTCAAAACGATATCGACGATTGAGCCGTCAGCAAGGAAAGGCATGTCTTCATCGCGAACAATACGCGAAACAATCCCTTTGTTTCCGTGACGTCCTGCCATCTTATCCCCGACCTGCAGTTTTCGTTTTTTAGCAATATACACTTTCGCCATTTGAACGATTCCGGTAGGAAGTTCGTCTCCAATTGTATAATCGAATTTTTGTCGTCTTAATTCAGCGTCTAATTCTTTGTATTTTTTTAAATAATTGACGATTACGTCGCGTATCATTTCATTTTTATGAACATCGACCGTCCATTTCGAAACCTGAACGGTTGCATAATCGATTTTTTGTAAATCTTCCTTCGTGAATTTCGTATTTTTAGGAATCAATTCAACATTCATGAAATCTTTAACTCCCTGAGAAGTTTTACCTTCCGTGAGTTTTAACAATTTCTCAATTAATATTCCTTTTAAGGCATTCACTTTATCGTCGAATACATCGTCCAAATGCGGTAATTTCGCTTTATCGCTCAACTTTGTTTTTTTCTGTTTGACCCCCGCTTTTGAGAAGAGATTCTTTCCGATAACTATACCGTTTAACGAAGGAGAAGCTTTTAATGAAGCGTCTTTTACATCGCCGGCTTTTTCACCGAAAATAGCGCGAAGCAGTTTTTCTTCAGGAGACGGATCGGATTCGCCTTTCGGAGTAATTTTACCGATTAGAATATCACCCGGTTCTACGCGAGCGCCCAAACGAATAATCCCGTTTTCATCCAAATCGCGGGTTGCATCTTCGCTTACGTTAGGAATATCAGAGGTTAACTCTTCTGCTCCCCGTTTGGTTTCACGTACTTCAAGAATATATTCGTCAACGTGTACGGAAGTAAAAATATCTTCCCTGACTACGCGTTCGCTAATAACAATAGCATCTTCGAAATTATATCCTTTCCAAGGCATGAAAGCAACTTTCAGATTTTTTCCCAAAGCCAGTTCTCCGTTTTCAGTGCAAAAGCCTTCCGTCAAAATCTGATTCTTTTCTACTCTCTCTCCTTTTTTAACAACAGGACGTAAATCGATGGTTGTGTTTTGATTGGTTTTTCGAAATTTAGGAATTATATATGATTTTATCGCCGAATCAAAACTAACAAATTCTTCTTCTTCCGTCCGGTCATATTCGATATTGATACGGGTTGCATCTACATAAATAACCGTCCCGTTTCCTTCTGCAGCAATTTGAGTACGAGAATCCTTAATTAATTGACTTTCTATTCCTGTTCCGACAATCGGCGCTTCGGGATTCAATAAAGGAACTGCCTGACGCATCATGTTCGAACCCATCAAAGCACGGTTGGCATCATCGTGTTCCAAAAAAGGAATCAATGCTGCGGCAATCGAAGCGATTTGAGTTGGAGAAACGTCCATTAATATCACCTCTTCGGGAGGAACAATCGGATAATCGGCATCCTGCCGCGATTTGATTCGAGTACTGATAAAGCGACCGTCATCATTTAAAGGTGCATTCCCTTGAGCAATGACTTTACTTTCTTCTTCTTCCGCCGTCAGATAAACAATTCCTTCCGGATCCAAATCCACTTTTTTGTTATCTACTTTCCGGTAAGGAGTTTCAATAAAACCTAAATCATTAATTTTTGCATAAACACAAAGGGAAGAAATCAATCCGATATTCGGACCTTCAGGGGTTTCAATCGGACAAAGGCGTCCGTAGTGCGTATAGTGTACGTCGCGAACTTCAAAACCGGCTCGTTCGCGCGACAAACCACCGGGGCCCAGCGCCGACATCCGGCGTTTGTGCGTAATCTCAGCTAATGGATTCGTCTGATCCATAAATTGCGACAAAGCATTCGTACCGAAGAAGGAATTAACCACTGAAGAAATCGTCTTGGCATTAATC